>JACCEA012422817.1_pt1 | contig 17320 bp, 12 predicted proteins | sample 7449851 | NCBI WGS metagenome assembly JACCEA01 (sample SAMN15323453, study PRJNA562643) | freshwater metagenome | isolation source: river surface water | place: USA:Blue River Watershed | collected 2017-08-18
TACGCCATTTGCTTCCTTCAGATTCTACCTCACGGTAAACACCCTTGCATAGGCTCATTATTCCCATCGACGGGGCTAACAGCGGACTTGCACCGCCTAGATGTGCGCCATGTCTGGCGCACCTAAAGCCATATTGCTGCCACCTTTGAGTGCCAGCCAAATATCAGCAGTCGTAACGGTATCGGTCATCCGTGGATCAGCCACGATAAGCTTAGCACCTTTTGCCTTGGCTTTAACAATTCTGCGTGCAACTAAAGGATGCGATTCGGATGCATTGTAGCCAATTACAAAAATAACGTCTGAATTTTCAATTTCGGGAATGGAATTGGACATCGCACCGCTACCAATCACCGCGCGTAATCCCGCAACCGATGGACCATGACAAACGCGGGCACAATGATCAATATTATTGCTACCAATTACCGCACGCATAAATTTTTGCATCACGTAATTAGATTCATTACCAGGTCCACGTGCCGAACCTGTTCCCATAATTGAATCAGGACCATATTGTTTTTTAATTCGCAATAAATTATCCGCAACGTAAGTAATCGCCTCTTTCCAGCTAACTTCTTCAAGTTCGCCATTTTTGCGAATCATTGGTTGATTTAGGCGCGCAGATAATAATTGCGGATCATTCAGAAAATCCCAGCCATAATAACCTTTTAGGCATAAATTGCCTTCATTGTTGCGCCCATTAGCCGCTTCAGCACGAATAACTTTATTATCCTTAACGACTAAATTTAGATTACAGCCTGTCCCGCAATATGGACAAACGGTTAATACTTTTTTTTCCATTCAGTTTCTCCCTAAAACCAAGCTTGGTAACGGCAGGACTGCAGAGATATTTAAACAATTTAGCCTAGCCATAACAAGAAGTTTCTATAAAAATTTCAATAATTGCCGAGATTATAACATATGACCACTATATTTTTATGGACATTTTAGCCAAAATTAACCCGCGACGGAATTAGTCTATGACTACACTCAATCGATTTTTTGCTCAATTAATGGTGCGACCACCCGATTTAAAATCCCCGTGATATAACCGATCATAACCCCATAATTAACCACAGGAACATTCGCCTCCTTACACATTGCCAAGCGACTTAACACCTCACTGCGATTAATCATACAACCGCCGCAATGGACAATGAGTTTGTACTGGCTTAAATCTTGGATAAAATCGCCACCCACGGCAAAACTAAATTCAAGCTTACCGCCAACTTTTTGTTCTAACCAATTGGGGATTTTTACGCGCCCAATATCTTCATGGCTTGGATAATGGCTACAGGCTTCGGCAATTAAAACTTTATCCCCAGCTTTAAGCTCATCAATGGCTTTTACTCCATTCAGAAATTCACGTAAATTGCCTTTATAGCGTGCATATAAAATCGAAAATGAAGTTAATGGCACGTGCGCTGGAACTAATTTAGACACCGTGGCAAATACTTGTGAATCTGTAATTACCAAGGCAGGTGGCGAAACTAACTTCTCTAACGCTGCCGCTAATTCTTTTTCGCTAACGACCATCGCAATCGCTCCCGCATCTAGCGCATCACGTAATACCTGAACTTGCGGTAAGATTAGTCGTGATTTCGGCGCACCCGCATCAACTGGACAGACCAAAATTACCGTATCGAGTGGCTTGAGTAAATCACCGACTATTGTTTCAGGTAGATAGTCTTTGGGTGCATATTGAACGATCAGCAGCTTTAATTGCTCAATATTATCGCGGGTTTGGTTATTGATGCGGCAAAGTGGAATATTCTGTTCTTCAAACCATGCGGCAACAAGATTTCCAGCGCCTAAATCACTTTTAGTGATTACACCGATAATTGGAATACAGCGCGCTTTAGCCGCTTGAACAATTTTAACATCAAATTCATCGGGTGCTTGATCGGCAGCAACACTTAATAAAAGCAGATCAGTTTTAGCCATGACTTGCAGCGATTTATTAACCCGCAATTCACCGAGTAAACCCTCATCATCAATTCCAGCGGTATCAATTAAAGTTACTGGACCAATTGGCGCAATTTCCATCGCTTTGAAAACTGGATCGGTGGTGGTGCCTGCAACAGGTGAAACCACCGCTAAATCTTGATTGGTAATGGCATTGATTAAACTAGATTTACCCGCATTACGTTTGCCAAAAATGGCAATATGCAACCGTACGCCACGTGGCGTGCCAAAAGAACTCTGCGCACTATTTTCAAAAGCAATATACTGATTATTTAGATTTTCAGCCATCTTAATTCCCTTATCTAACTTACTAACTTAACGCTTATAAATACAAATCGCGTTTGCCTTGGCGAATTTTTTCCAATTGAACTAAAACCAATTTGCGCATATTGTCATTTTTAATTAAGGCCACTTGCTCGTCAATTACTTTCTCACCCTCGGCTTTGGTTGCCTCCGAGGCATAATCGCATAAATATTCTTGGAAGGTCATTAAGGCATTTGGTTGACAAACATTTTGAATGTCGCCACTTTTCGCCAACGCCATAAAGCGATCACCAACCCGACCTTGCCGATAACACGCGGTGCAATAGCTTGGGATATAACCAGATTTGCACAAACTATAAATTACTTCATCTGGGCTACGTTCATCTTCGACACTAAATTGCGCCGTATTTAATTTGGGCGTATTTTCACCACTAACATGTTCGCTATAACCACCCACGCCAGTACAGGAACCAGCACTAATTTGTGACACACCATATTTAATGATTTCATCACGCAATTTAGCACTTTCCCGTGTCGATAAAATTAGTCCAACATATGGTAGCGCTAAACGAATAATCGCAATTACTTTTTTAAATTGTTCATCGCTTAACATATAGGGATATGTTGCTAAATCAACTCCCAACGCAGGTTTTAAGCGTGGCACTGAGACTGTATGTGGCCCACAGCCATATTTTTGTTCTAAATGTTCAGCATGTTGTATCAGCCCCAAAACTTCAAATTTATAATCATACAAACCAAACAACACTCCAGCGCCAACGTCTTCGATGCCAGCTTCCATGGCGCGATCAAAGGCCGTAGTATGCCAATCATAATCATGTTTTGGACCTTTAACATGAACTTTAGCGTAAGTTTCACGATGATAAGTTTCTTGAAATAAGATATAAGTCCCAATTTCGGCGGCGTGTAATTGCTTATAACGATCCACCGTGGTCGCGGCAATATTGACATTTATTCGCCGAATTGAACCATTTTTAAATTTAATTGAATAAATCGTTTTGATTGATTCCAGAATATAATCCAAATCACAATTCGCCAAATCCTCACCAACTTCCAGCGCAAGACGTTTATGCCCCATCGCCTCTAATGATTTGACTTCATTGATTAACTCTTCATTATTTAATTTTTTCCGATCAATTCCGCTATCGCAACTATAACCACAATATTGACATTTATTGACACAATAATTGCTAATATAAAGCGGTGCAAAAATCACGATACGTTTGCCATAAATCCGTTCTTTAACCCGATGTGCTGCCGCGTACAATTGATTTAAGCGCTCGTCATCTTCAATGTTAAGTAATTTAGCCACTTCGAGCATATTTAGCCCCGCAGCAGTTTCGGCTTTAGCCATAATTGAATTAAATTCATCCTGAGTAATTTGCGCATTCTCAGCTAAAGTTTGTTTAATTAGCTCTTCATTGATAAATTCGGCGGTATATTTACTTGCCATGTTCGGTTCTCCTATTTTGTGGTGCGTGACCTGGATCTAAAGCAACCGTGCGCCCAATGGATTCAACCATTTTAATCGCGGTTGCGCGCCCTTGATCAGAGGTTACACACATTTTATTGGGGTAAAGTTTATATAATTCACGAAATTTCATCGGTGAAACATTCGGCATAATTACATTAGCACCAGCTTGTAAGGCTTTTTCACGCCCTAATTTATCTAGCGTACCTAAAGCGGTAGTTGCAGGAATATTTGCATTGGGAATTAAAATTCTGGTCAGCGCCACGGCTTTAAGTGTGCCTAGCACCGTACCATTATGATCTGCGCGCATTGGAGTGTCTTGATTGGAAAGAAATGGTCCAATTCCAACCATGCCCGCGTTATATTTTTTTAGTAAGAGTAGATTATTGGCAAAAATTTGTGGCGTTTCACCTGGCAAACCCACCATAAAGCCAGTTCCAACTTGGAATCCAGCTTGATCGAGATGTTCTAAACAGAGTAAGCGCTCTTGCAAATGCGAATCTGGGTGTAATTTACGATAAAGTATTTCATCCGAGGTTTCAAAACGCAGCAAATAGCGATCAGCCCCCGCAGTTTTCAATTGCTGATAATCTGCATAACTATATTCGCCTGCTGAGAGCGTAATCGCTAAATTGGTGCTGGATTTAATTTGCTGCATCACCTCGGATAAGCGATCGGCATTGTAATAAGGATCCTCACCCGATTGCAAAACAATGCTTGGATAACCCAAATCCTCAGCGGCTTTAGCCGTGTCAACAATTTCGTCAATTTTCATGCGGTAGCGGTCAATTTTTTTGTTATAACAGGCTAAACCGCAATACTGACATTTACGAATACAAATGTTTGAAAATTCGATCAAGCCACGCAAATGAACATCACTGCCAACCTCACGCTGGCGAATACGATCCGCAAGGTCAAAAATTAACTTTGAATCATCTGCCGATGAATTGAGTAAGGTAATTAATTCTGACGCATTAAGTTGAGGATCATTAAAAGCTTTTTGACAAAGGTGTGCGATTTTTGTGCTGGAATACGTTGCTGAATTAATTTTAATTGACCTCTAATTACCACAGGCTTGACACTAAGCTTATTGAAGAAGGTTGATAAGGCGTGAATAATTGACATAATGATCAGTGCTACTTATTACAACCTTATCTAGTAAGCTTGAATCTAGTGATTTAAGAAAATATTTTAACCATTCTAGAGCTTCTTCGCTCTGGGTGAGTGGCAAATCTATTCCGCTATTATACCAAGTATCATTATTAGTTACATGGCTAATTAGCTAACAATAATTCGCTCAAGTGCTCTTGAATCATTATCTGTGCTCAAACAAGCTAATCCTTAGCAAATTTAAAATTAATTCTCTCCAGCGAATTTTGACCAATTATTTTAATTTTTCAATTTGATATTCATAGATTCCTTTACCACAAGCATTCGCTAATAAAGTTGCGCTTAAGGCTGCCACAATTAAGGGCAAAGTAAAGACTTGGGTTGCACTAACTTGAAGCACCATCACAATTGCCGTTGCTGGCGCACGAGTTAGCGCCGCTAAAAAAGCCACCATACCGAGTAAATAATATTGTTGTAAATTGCCGACTACAAAAAAATCATGCACTAAACCACCGATACCATTGCCAATTGCTAAGGAGGTAGCAAAATAGCCACCAGGAATACCCGAATTAGTTGTAAATAACGCACTGATTAGCTTATAAAATACATAGCTTACCGGCAATTCAATTTCATTATTCAATGCCATACGACTTTCATGATAGCCATTCCCAAAAGAAAGTCCATGCGAGAGTAAGCCAACCACCGCGACAATCACACCACAATAGAGCGCATTTTTATAGGGATTATTTTTACGCCAGCTAACCAATGGTGATTTATCCAACATGAATAAACGTACCACCCGCGCAAAACCAACCGAAGTTAACCCAGCAACTAAGCCAATTACAATCGCGGCAATGAAAATTTTATCGTTATAAAACATTAAATTACGCTCAACGCGTCCAAAATAGGAATAATTACTCAAGATCGAAATTGAGACAACCCCGCTAATTGCAATACCCGTCATTTTAAAGAGGCTAAATTTTAGTCGCGAGGTTTTAATCAACTCTTCCAGCGCAAACACAATACCGCCTAACGGAGTATTAAATGCCGAGGCCAAACCAGAGGCCGCGCCAACAATTAACATGGTTTTACGCCGTTGCAAACTTAAATTACGCCCGAGTTGGTTCATGAGACTAGCGCCAATTTGCACGGTTGCCCCCTCGCGCCCAAGCGTTCCACCACTTAATGTACCAAGTGTAATCAAAAGAATTTTAGAAAAAATGGCCTTAATTTTAAAATAATATTGAATGCTCGAATCATCCATTTGACCAATTGCAATAACTTGTGGCAAACCACTACCCTCGGCTTCTGGAAAATATTTTTTCAACAAAAACACAATAAATATCATCATCAAGGGAACATAAGCAATTAACCACCAACCAAGGATAGCCTCTAAATGCAAAAAGCCGTTAAAAGCAAGTTCGACCACTTTGACAAAGAACACCGAAATCAAACCAATTAAGATTGCTAACATGGCAAACTCTAAATTAAATTTGAGATATTTTGACCGAAAATAATATCTTAGGCGCATACTTTAAACCATTTCATAATTATCATAGAACTCAGCGACACTTTAAGCCAATTATTATTACACAAACCAGCTATTTCAGGATGCAGGTTAAATCAATTGTATTAGTGTTGGCTTTGAACAATCAATGCCAACACTAATCACAAAGATAATTAACAAATTACCTGATAATAAATATTTTGCGGATGATTGGCATCAGCAAAGAAATACCAGCGCTCAGCGATTAAACCGAGGTATTGAATCAACAAAGTAACTAACATCAGCGTTAAATCAACTTGCGTGAATAATTGCACGCTTAACAAGACAATTGGTAACACAAACACCAAGGCCAAAAAAATCCATTTAATTGAGCGAATAAATAAAAGCGTTTTACCATGCTTAAATTGGTGGCGGTTAAAGGTTGGCGCCATTGCTCCCGAGGATTTTTGAACAATTTTAGGATTCTTAACCCCAATTGCCGATTGTAAGGTTGATTTTGGTACTAAACGCTTATTACGCAACAATAATGCGCTGCGTACAACTCCAGCTAAGATAGTTAAAATCAAGGTACTTGTCATAAAAAAGTGTGTGGTTTGTGGTGCTAACCATGCGCCCAATGTCGTAGCTAACATAAAACCAGAACTACAACCAAGCAAAATAAAATTAGCCAAGGTAAACGGGGTATGCCATTGTTGTAAAAACTTAAGACACGCGTAAATCATACTAGTACACACAAAGAGCAAAAATAAACTAAATACGCCCGCTAAACCGACAATTAACGACCAGTGAATCGGCACACCATCCAAATCAACCACATGGCGCAAAGTTGGAACTAGTGCTAATAGAATATAAAACCCCACAGCCAATACAAATCCCGTCACACAACTAACTAGAACAAAATTGACAATTGGCAGATGCGTCCGCCATTGCTGTAAAATTTTAATACTTAAATAAACCAGAACTAAACAAATCAACATCAATAAGATACTCACACCACCTGCAACACCTATAATTAAGGATGAATTGGTGGCAAGTAAATTAAAACTCACATCAGGATTAAAAACTGGAAAAAAACTCAAGGTAGCATAAATTAACACGACACACATAAAAATCGGTAAGGCGATTACCTCGCGACTTAACCACGAAGTTCGCCACATAGTCGCAGCACGCCACGCGCGCTCGGGATGACCAAGATGGAAAAATGAAGCAATTAGCCCTGCAATTAATAATAATAGCACAACCATTGCACCATAACTTAATAAATTACCGCTGGCTGGTGCGGTGCTAAACTGCTCAAGCATCTGTTCACCAAATAAAGCTAAGAAACAGCCTTGTGCCATACCAATAAAGGTGGTTAAAAAAACAACTGAGAACGGTGGATTCATTTTTGCTCCTCATCTTTAGACTTATCAGCATTAGCATGCTGATCAAAATTTTTATTATCACGTGGTAAATAATGATTGGCTGGATTAGTCTCCCACTCGGGCATTAATTGATAACCATTACGCTTATCAATAGCTTGAGCGATGTCGGATGTTGGATCTTTAATATCACCAAAAATCCGCGCACCAGTTGGACAAGATAAGACACAGGCTGGTTTACGATCACGCTCATCCAAGCTTTCATCATAAATTCGATCCACACATAAAGTACACTTAGTCATAACTTTCTTAAACTCATCCAATTCACGTGCACCCCATGGACACGCCCAGCTACAATAATTGCAGCCAATACATTTATCGTAATCAACCAGCACAATTCCATCTTCGGCACGTTTGTAACTCGCACCGGTTGGACAAACTGGCACACACGGTGGATTTTCACAATGCAGACAAGATTTAGGAAAATGAACGACTTCGGTATTTGGGAAACTCCCGACTTCAAAGGTTTGCACACGATTAAAAAAGGTCCCGCTCGGATCCGCGTCATACGGGTTCTGATCCGCCATAGCACCAGCACTACCCGAGGTATTCCATTGTTTACAACTCGTGACACAAGCGCTACAGCCGACACAAACATTTAAATCAATCGCTAGAGCCAATTGTTTCTTACTCATTATTTAGCTCCTTTTCCAGCAAAATAAGTTAACCATTTAGGGCGGGATTTCTTCATGCCAGGATAAGGTTTTGCGGGGCTAAATTGTGGCAAGGTTTGCTGCTCTTCGTCAGCATCAGCCTTATAAATCCGCACCCGCACATCGTACCAACCAGCCTGTCCCGTAACAGGATCTGAATTTGACAGGTGTTTAAATTCACCATTGGCTGGTAATTCTTCCGCAATCAAATGATTTAACAAAAAGCCTTTTTGTGATTCATTGCTATCATTACTTAAGCCCCAAGCACAGCTGGCTTTACCAATAGCATTCCAACTCCACACCGTACCAGGTTCAACCGCTTCGCTTAATTTGCACATACAGCGTATCTTGCCATGCATTGATTCAACCCAAATCCAATCTTCATCAGCAATCCCTGCCGCATCTGCCGTTTGTGCATTAATATATAAGTAATTATGCGCATGAATTTGCCGCAACCACGCATTTTGCGAATCCCATGAATGATACATTGCCATTGGGCGCTGAGTCACTGCATTGAGCGGAAATTTATTTAAATCGCTCAAATTTTCTTCTAATGGACGATAATAAAAAGGTAGTGGATCAAAGTAAGTCTTAATTCGCTCACGCAATGCATCGGGTGGTTGACGACCCTCACGTTTACCTTCAGCAGCTAATTTAAAATGCTGCAAATCTTCACAATAAATCGCTAAAGTTAATGGCTCAACCTGCGTCAAAAAGCCCATTTCAACCGCCCACTCTTGATAACCGCGATTGAAATTACGCATATATTGATGTTCTTTGGGCATAACATGATGATGGAAACAATTATTTGCCGCATACATCTCCCATTGTTTGGGATTAGGTTCACCTTTTAAACTTTTCGTACCATCTTTGCCACGCCATCCCGATAAGAAACCGACTCCTGAATCTGGCGCAGTTTCATAATTAATCACAAAGTCAGGATAATCCTTAAATTTACGCGTACCGTCATCATTAGTAAATTTAGGTAATTTTAAACGACTTGCCAATTCAACCACCACGTCTTGAAATGGCTTACAGCCATCTTTAACTGGCAAAATTGGCACGCGCACCGAATCAACAGGTCCATCATATTCCGAGATTGGACGATCTAACATCGACATCACATCATGACGTTCGAGATAAGTAGTATCGGGTAAAACTAAATCAGCAAATTGCACCGTTTCTGAGGAAAAAGCATCACAAACCACGATAAATGGAATTTTATACTCACCGCCCTCATCTTTATCCACCAACATTTCACGGACTTTGCTGGTATTCATGCTCGAATTCCACGCTAAATTGGACATAAAAATAAACAAGGTATCAATCGGATACGGGTCGCCACGCCAAGCGTTGGTAATTACATTGTGCATTAAGCCATGCACAGCTAACGGATATTCCCATGAAAAAGCCTTATCAATTCGCACCGGTGCACCATCCTCAGTGACAAATAAATCCTCAGGTGTACATGGCCAGCCTAATGGAGAACCTTTGAGTGGTGTATTTGGCTGAAAATCGGCGGTAGTTTTTGGTGGTTTAGGTAAATGTTTGATATTTTTGGGATATGGGGCTTTATGGCGAAAACCACCAGGAGAATCTATAGTTCCCAGTAAAATCATTAAAATTGATAAGGCGCGAATGGTTTGAAAACCATTTGAGTGCGCCGCCAGACCACGCATTGAATGAAAAGCAATCGGCGCACCCTTAACACTTTTATGTTCATTACCCCAAACATCCGTCCAAGCTATCGGCAGCTCAATTTGACCAGCTTTCACAACTTCAGCCATTTCGGCAGCTAATTGGACAATTTGTAGTGCAGCTATGCCAGTTTGAAGTTCTGCCCACTCTGGCGTACATTCGCTAACCCGTTCTGAGAGTAATTGAAAGGCGGGTTTAACACGACTACCATCGGCTAATTTATACTCACCAAATAACGCAGGCGTGACAGCTTGAGTGTGCGCATCAACTACACAATTATTTTGGCTATCCCACCATTGCAGTTTAGCGTTAGATGAAGACTCTAGATTACTCCTGACAAATAAACCATCTAATTCATCCTCGCGATCCAGATAAACCAATTGCGCAGCGTTACTATATTGCACCACCGATTGTAAATCAAAACCTTCAATTTTAATTAATTGATGAATTAATGCCAATAATAAAGCTGCATCACTAGCGGGTTTAATCGCCAGCCACTCATCCGCAATCGCCGAATACCCCGTGCGAATTGGATTAATGGAGATAAATTTACCGCCGTTACGCTTAAATTTAGATAATTCTTTTTTCAATGGATTTGAATGATGATCTTCAGCCGTGCCAATCATAACAAATAATTTAGCGCGCTCCAAATCTGGCCCGCCAAACTCCCAAAATGATCCACCAATGCTGTAAATCATACCTGCGGCCATATTTACCGAACAAAAACCACCATGCGCAGCATAATTCGGCGTACCAAATTGTTGCGCAAAAAGCCCGGTTAAGGCCTGCATTTGATCACGACCAGTAAATAAAGCTAATTTTTTTGGATCAGTTGCACGAATATTCGCCAAGCGTTCAGTCAAGATTTGAAACGCCTGCTCCCAACTAATCGCCTCAAAATCACCCTCACCACGCTTGGCACCTGCCTTACGTAACATCGGTTTGCTTAAACGAGCTGGCGAATATTGTTTCATAATCCCAGCTGAACCCTTAGCACACAAAATCCCCTGATTAAGTGGATGATCAGGATTACCTTGAATAAAGCGGATTTGATCATTCTTTAAATGAACACGAATACCACAGCGACAAGCACACATATAGCAGGTGGTAGTTTTCACTTCAATTTTATCGTTAGAACTTGATGTAGAAGATGTTGCTGCCATAATTACTCTTTAAAACTATAATATCGTTAAGATTTTTCTAATCTATGTTAAACAAAGCCCACATTTAGCACATTACAATTAACTAGATTAAATTTTGCGAACCAGGTAATTCACTTCTTAATTAAATGAAGCGGCTTAAAATTAATTTTAAATTATAACAAATTAAAATAAATTTGCAAATAGATATAATTACTACTCAGTATGCCCAGTGCATCCATCGACTAATTACCACGCCGTGCTAAATTTTAAGCCAATTGCCTGTTGCGTACTAGTTAAAGACGAGATATTAAAACCACCTTGATCATACGGAGCTTTAGCAACTGAATCGGGATTATTTGCCGAAGTAATATATTGCCAATACGGAATTAAGCTACTCGATTGGGAAACTTTAAAATTAAAACCAATTTCAGCGATGGTGATTACTTGATTAACCGTTGAAGATAAGGTTGTATTAGGCGTGGGACCACTATCAAAATTACCCGTTAATTGTGACTGTTGTAGTCCAGCTGAGAAATTAAAATATGGTGTAAAACCTTTAATAACTTTAAACGCAAATTTAGCGCCCAACATTTCGGTTACGGTTGAAGAATTAATAAAATTACCATTACTATCTTCATAAACGATAGTCATGTTCTTCAAATAATTAAGCCGCACATAAGGCGTAATATCCACTAATTCATTCGGATGAAAGTTATATCCTAAAAATCCAGCAAATCCATAACCCATAGGGTTATTTATGTTTGATACATCAACCGTCGGAAACAATGGGTTTTGCGCCAAATAATTATAGCGTCCATAGGCACGCACTTCATAATAAATATCATTAGCAAGAGTTTGCGTAAAAAAACCATAGGCTTGCGCACCATTTTGAGTTTCCTCAACTGCCGCCCCTGCCGCAGAAATCGTTTGCCCGCGTGGCGCAGTTCCAATTACATCATCATAATTTGCAATTATTGTTGATTCTGCTAAATTCTGTGCCTCTGCACTAGTCATAAATAAACAGGCTAATCCTAGCCTTAATACTACCATCTTCATATTATCTAAAATCCTAATATTTTTACCTAACTAAAATTCTACTCAACCTTGCAAGAGTTGACACCATATTTGAGCTGCGTGCGCTAGTATAACATCTTTAAAGTTATGCTTTTTTTGCTTTTAAGATTACACACATCAATTAAACACCACCTAAGCAGTAAGTTATCACCGCATCACAGACTAATCATTGCAATAACTATTGAAAAAATGATAATATTCATCCTTATTTATATAACAAATCTATCTTAAGCATTTGTTTTTTGCAGGCACATCAACACAGGATAAAAACGATGCTATCAACTGAAGAGTACTTACAAAAACTTATTGATTCATTTGAGCTAATTAATGCTAATGAGCTGGTTTATCTAATCAATCGTGAGTTACGGGTTATTTACATGAGTAAACTAATGCTTGACATATTAAACAAACAACCCAGCGATATTTTAGGCAAATATTTTCTTGAAGTTTCCCCAGTTCCAGATGACAATGCCTTGTCGCTTGAGAAATCATTACAGCAAATATTAGAAAATAAGCAAAGTAGCACATTTCTATCAATTAACTCCCTTCGCCCTAAAGAAGAAAATCGAGCATTGACGTGTATTCAAACGCCATATATTCATAATGATCAGGTTGTTGCAATTAGCTTACAAGGTAAACAAATTAGCATGCCTATTGATGTCTATAGTATTTTAATGAAATCACAATTAGAGCAAACACCGCCAGAAGATAATCTGGAGGATATATCGCTCTCTCATCGCGAACAACAAATCATTTTTTTATTAATTCACTGCAAAAACTCCTTGGAAATTGCACAGGTTATTAGCACTGCAGAACAACGTCCAATAGGTGAAAAAACGGTGCGCAATATCATCTCTCGGCAATTATTTAAAAAATTTCAAGTCGAGGATCAAAAACAGTTGATAAATAAATTACGTCAGTTAAAATACCATAAAAAATTCCCCGACAATCTATTTAATGACTTGCATGTCAATTTAGAACAAATATAAAGCAATTCTTTATCCACACCCACTTAATACCATAAGCCGTGTTTTTATTCCAGAGTTAAAGGAAGTCATTTTCTCCAAAACTCCAGAATTATTACTGGAGTTTTTGTTGCTAAATACTACGCTTTTGCTAGTGTATTCCACTTTTAGGGGTGTAAAAATTTAGCACCCCTCCAGTGAATATCTACATGCGTATTTTATCAAATCACCGATTAGATACTGATATACAGCTTAAAATTTGTAATTAAGCCATGAGGTCTATCTATTAGTGGGCTATTTCGCCCATAGACAAAACTAGTCGTTTCCGCTTATAATATGAACTGTTTGTAATAAAAACCAATTCATTAATAAAATAATTAGGAATTCATCATGAAGAAACTTTTTTTAGCTCTGATTTTAGTCAGCGGCGCAAGCGTGGCCTTTGCCGATGCAACTGACACGATACAACCGTACGACGGTTCAACGGCATATATCAATGTAAATACTGGCTGGGCGAGTATTCATAATTTACCAACAGGCTCATGGGCAGGCTCTGTAAATGCGGGTTATAATTTTAATCGTGGCTTTGCGCTTGAGGGTGGTTATAATGTTTTGGCAAGTAGTCAATTTGGTGCAACGGCGACGTCAAATATTTTTGATGTAGCCGCTAAAGGTACATTGCCATTATCTGATGTATTCTCATTATACGGACGTGCAGGGATTGGCTATGGATTAGATGGCTGGAGTGGTACGGCAACAGGCTCACCAAGCTGGTTATGTGCTGGTCAATATAATGCAAATTATGCTAGTGCTTTAGTTGGTCTTGGTGGTTCTTTTACGTTGAGCAAACATTTCGATTTACGGATTGAAGATTATGCTTTCATCCCATTCAGTAATACCATGAACGGTGGAATCAACATCGTTACCTTTGGTACTCAATACAATTTCTAAGTCAACTTTTTTCAAGAGAATCTATTATGAAACTATTTACTAAAAATACGTTCCGCAACCTAGCACTTGCCGTGCTTGGTGCGGCCGCGTTGTCGGCTTGTGGTGGCTCAGGTAGTTGTGTTGGCTGTACACCTGTTACTCCAGCTGGTGATGTAACACTTACTTTAACCGCACCCAATCAATATCCAGCAGGAATTGCAGTAACTGCGTATCTAACCATGACTAATACCTCACAATATAATGCAACTAATTTATATTATGATGTACCAAATGCAACCAATTACACTGGCACAACAATTACAGTTGCAAATGGTGTTAACAATCCATGTGTTAACATTGCAGCTGGTGCAAGCTGTACTTTCCCTGCTCAAATTGCAGTAGGCTCACATCCAGGGAGTTTCACTGTAACGGCAACCCCGAATGGAATATCTGGTCAAAGCACAGTTAAAAAAATCTGGAGTAGTCTGAAAGCGGATCTTGGCTTACAAGCGGCAACCTTATCTTTGACGGCAAACATTGGTTTAACTGCTGTTTCAGTTAACCCTAACTCAGGTGCAAACGGAATTACGTTCTTATATAGCTCAACCATAGCAGCGAGTGAAAGTGGTGATACGTTGTTATCTGTCGTTGGAGTAGTTAATTCAGCCACGGCTGGTGCGTTCAATACGATTAATTTAACTAATGCAAGTGGAACAAAGCTTAACTTTAGCGTTCTATCGGGTAATAGCGGTAATGGATTAACTAATTTAGCCAATGGTTCAGTAGTTAGTTTCTTGTTGAGAATTCCAGCTGGTGCAACTAGTTATCAATTTTATGGGCAAACCATGGAAAATGGTGTTCCTGTTGATCAAGGTACAATTTTAAATCCTATTATTTTAGGTAGTAGTACTCAAGGTATCTTAGTAGTTCAGCCAACTGATTTTGCATTATCTGCCAATGCGAGTTATGAATCTCAAGTTGTAACACTGAGTAATATTGGCAATGGTTCAGTAACTGGCTTAGCAATTCCAACTCCAAGCTCTCCACTTGAAATAGTTGCTGGTTCAAATACTTGTGGCACCAGTTTAACTGCAGCAAACACAGCAGGAAGTAGTTGCAGTTTTGTTGTTAAATCAAATGCTCCAGCAGGAACTTCTGGGCAGGGAAATCTAACGATCAGTTCTGCTAATGGCTCAGCTATTACGAATTACACTTATGCAGGAGTTGATCCAATTGCAGGGGTTAGCGTAACGAGTGGCGATAATCCAACTGCAACATTTATTAGTAATACTGAAAGTTCAAGCTTTGCGAGTCAATTTACCTTAAAAAATACTGGTAATGTAAGTGAAAGTAACTTTACTTTTACCGTACCACAATATTTTACTTTGAGTGCAGGTACTACAGGTATACCGTGTAGCATTAGTAATAATGTAGTCACAACTGTTTTAGCTAATCATAACGATAGTTGTACTTTAACCTTGACTTATACGAATGCTACTGTTACTAGTTCAGCCACGGCTAATTTATTGGTTGATTATAGCTATCATGATATTGCTGCACCCCAATCAAGTATTGGTTTAAGCTATCAGACAGTACAGGCGTCGGGTTTATTACAAGTTACTTCTCCATTGCCGTTGCCTTATACTTTCAATTCAATTGTTGCTAATAACGTTGAAAGTCAAACCCAAGTGTTTACTATCATGAATACAGGTAGCGGTACAGCTTCAAATATTACGAATGGTGGCCTGCAAGGCCCCGTTGCATCAATATTTACAGTTGTAGCTAGTAATCCACCCAATGAACAATGTGGGTCAGGTAAAAGTTCACTAGCTCCTGGAGCAACGTGTTTAATGACTGTTAGATTTGGCCCTACTGCACAAAAAACTGGTTTACAAACTAAAACCCTAAATGTAAATTATCTACAATATCCAGCAGCTACGCCAACATCAATTCTAGGTATTCCGATGCAAGGAACGTTAATTGCTCCATTAGCGGCTAATCCTAGTATTAGTTCAATTACATTAAGTCCTGCAGCATCAGGTGGCAATGGTATTGAAGAGTCAACACCATTTGCTATTGAGTCATCAACGACATTAACTGCGTTTACGCTAACGTATAAAAACACAGGTGATTACACCGCGAGTGGTTTTACCGTGGAGAGTAGTGCTTTAACTGGCTATAGCGTTACGACTAATGGTTGTAACAATGTAACGTTGAATATTAATGGTACATGTAACGTAGTGTTAAGCCTATTACCGAATACGGTAGGTAATAATAACCTATTATTAAGTAATTTGATGATGTCATGGAGTGATCAACGTAGTCCTAATATTCCAATTACAGGAGTACCTAGTTCATGGAACAGCGGTCAAGGTACTGTGTATGTAAATATTTATACTCCAGCAAGTGTAACTGCAATCATGAGTTATGAGTCAAGCGGGATAAACCCAATTAGCTCAGTAAAAGTGGAAAGTGCGTTCTATGTTGTGTATAAGTTAATTGGCGGATATAATGTTGCAGCAATGAGCTATGGTGTTGATTTAGCTAATGCACAAGGCGGAACTCCAAAAATGGCAGTAGTCGGTATTCCAACGTGTAGTTTATCATCACAACAAGTGACTTGCTTTATTCAGCTTAATGCTGGAGGTGTTGCGGAGAGTCAAGTTATTGGTTATACGACAACTGGTTCTGTAACTCCAAGTCCAGCAACTAGTGGCAGTTTTGATGTTTTAGGTGCTGGGGCTAATCTATTAATTACGCCATATACAACCAATGATTTTGGGGATGTTGTAAAGGATAATATTGAGTCCTCGATTCGTATATTCAAAGTTGAAAATATTGGAACATTGGTTGCAACTGGATTAGAATTTTATGATACTCCTGATAAATATGATATGTATGTATTAGAACTCAGTGCTCCAGTTGGTACTCCGACGCCATTATGTGATGTAAGTTATCATGCAAATCCGTTACAACGACCATCATTACAAGCAAATGAGTTTTGTTATTATGCTTATAAATTTGGTCCTGCCGCACCGAATGTACCTCTTGGGACTGAATTGAATAATTCCGTAGTTGCTTATTATTCTGCTCTGATACCAAAAA
>JACCEA010163513.1_pt1 | contig 17319 bp, 9 predicted proteins | sample 7449851 | NCBI WGS metagenome assembly JACCEA01 (sample SAMN15323453, study PRJNA562643) | freshwater metagenome | isolation source: river surface water | place: USA:Blue River Watershed | collected 2017-08-18
ACCCGATCGGAATCGGGATCGGTGGCCAGCACCAATTCGGCATGTTCCGCTTCGGCTTGTTTCATGGCCATGGCCATGGCTTCGGCTTCTTCGGGATTGGGGTAAATCACCGTGGGGAAATTTCCATCGGCAACCGCTTGTTCTTGAACGACAGAAACGTTTTTGAATCCCATTTCCATCAATAATTGAGGAAGTAAGGTGATTCCTGTTCCATGGATGGAGGTGAAAACGATGCCCAAATTTTGGTGTTTTTCAATCAGTTCTGGGCGAATGCTCAGGGATTTGAGGTAATTTAAATAGATCCGATCCATGTCTTGTCCAAGGAATTCGATGGTTCCCTGAGAAGGATCGGTTTTCACTTGGGACCAATCGGTAATTTTTCGAACTTCAGCGATGATGTTTTTATCGTGGGGAGCTACGATTTGAGCCCCGTCGTTCCAATAGGCTTTGTATCCGTTGTATTCCTTGGGGTTGTGGCTGGCGGTGATGACCACTCCCGACTGGCAACCAAGGTTTCGAATGGTGAAGGAAAGTTGAGGTGTTGGACGCAGGTGTTCGAATAGGTAAACGTGAAATCCGTTTGCAGCAAAAATCTCGGCTGTTAATCGGGCAAAGGAAGAAGACTGGTTTCGGGAGTCGTGGGCAATGGCCACTTTGATGGTTCCAGAAAATTGGGAAGACAGGTGGTTGGCCAATCCTTGGGTAGCCATTCCTACGGTGTATCGATTCATGCGATTGGGTCCGAGACCCATGATGCCGCGGAGGCCGCCTGTTCCGAACTCCAAATCAGTATAGAAGGCGTCTTCGACGGATTTCCAATCACCGGAAGCGGCCATTTCCTCCAACGTTGTTTGATCTTCATAGGCCAATTCCATCTTTCCCCATTGCTCCCATTTAAGAGCTGCTTCTGCTGATAACTGATTCATGGGGCAAATTTCAGAAAAGATTTGCAGTTGTGCGCAACGTTTTTTTTCCATCGAGGTCATAATTAAATATTCAACAAAACATATTCCATGACAAACATCAACAAATCTTACTTGGCCATGGTTACCTTGGTGACTTTGGGCCTTTATTCGTTAAATTTAACGGGAGATCCTGGAGGCAAAACGGGTTTTTTTGGTAATACGGTATCCAGCAGTTGCCGAAATTGCCATTCCAGCGGTGCTGGAGGAAGTTCCAGCCTAACGTTGAACATTCCATCGCAAGGATTTACTCCCGGCCAAACGTACCAAGGAGTATTAACGGTGAGCAAGGCCGGGGCGGCGTTGTTCGGTTTGAATATGGCCGCACAAAATTCGGCCAACGCAACCATGGGAACGATTGCATCTTCGAACACCCGTTCTCAAGTTCTTCAAAGCCAGTTAACCCACCGCAGAAATGGTGGGCGTTTTAACGATTCCTGCCAATTTTCATTTTCATGGACCGCCCCAGCCAATGCTACTGGGCCAGTTACGTTCAAATGGAATGGTTTATCAGCCAATAACGATGGTTTTGACACCGGAGACTTTACCTCCAACGGAAGCCAAACCTACGCTTTGGCCCCCAATGCGGTGGAGGACCTTTCATCCACTCTTTTCCAAATTTACCCGAATCCTACCACTGATTTCATTCACATCAAACGTTTTCAATCCGATAAATCAGAAGGAATCGAAATCGTTACTTTGGAGGGAAAGTTAATTTATCGTACAACTATAGCTTCTGGGATAGATACCCTTCAAATTTCTACTCAAGGATGGTCCAAAGGCATTTATTTGTTGAAATTCCAAACTCAAACTCAAAAGTTTGAAATTCAATAACGAAGAGCACCCCTGCATAAAAGCCCCGAAATTCAGCTGATTTTCGGGGCTTTTTTTATGGAATTATTTCGGAATAATTGAACATTAATTCCTTAATTTTGCACGATTTTACGCTTATGAATCAGTATTCCTACATCGCCAACGCAGAGCCCGTAGCTCTTGAACATCTGTACGAATCTTGGAAAAAAGATCCGGAATCGGTAGATATCAGCTGGAAAAAATTCTTTGAAGGATTCGAATTTGCCTCCCAATCGGGCTTTTCAGCCGAAAACGTGGATGCTTCTCAACTCTCCAAAGAACTTGCCGTAGCCCAATACATCGATGCATGGCGCAGCCGCGGACACTTGGTTGCCAAAACCAATCCCATCCGTCCGCGCCTCGATCGTCAGCCCGCCCTTGCCCTTTCCGATTTTGGATTGAGCGAGGCCGACCTCGATCACTCTTTCCATGCCGGAGCCTTGATTGGCATGAACGGGGCTTCCCTCCGTTCGATCATGGCGCATCTCGAAAAATTGTACGCCGGAAGCATCGGCGTTGAATACATGCACATCCGTTCAAAATGGATGAGAGAATGGATGCAACAGCACTTCGAAAGCCGTTGGCCAAAGTACCAAATGGGCATCGATAAAAAGAAAAGAACCCTTCATAAACTTACCGAAGCCGCTGTTTTTGAAAACTTCTTGCACAAAAAATTTGTCGGACAAAAACGATTTTCTTTGGAAGGCGGTGAAAATACCATCCCCGCTTTGGATGCCATCATCAACCACGGTGCCGATTTGGGCGTGAAGCGTTTTGCCATCGGAATGGCCCACCGCGGTCGTTTGAACGTGCTTGCCAATATCCTTGAAAAAAGTTACGATTACATCTTCAACGAATTTGAAGGAAACATCAATCCCGACGTTTCTTTCGGAGATGGAGACGTGAAATACCACCTCGGCTTTTCCTCCAACACCAAAACCACGAACAACAAAGAAGTGTATTTGGCCCTTGTTCCGAATCCTTCCCACCTCGAAGCAGTAAATCCGGTATTGGAAGGATACGTTCGCGGCAAAGGCGACAATTGGTACCAGGGTGATCGTTCCCAATTGATGCCAATTTTGATCCATGGAGACGCTGCGCTTTCCGGACAAGGCATCGTTTATGAAGTAGCACAAATGTCGCAACTTCCCGGTTATTACACCGGTGGAACCATGCACTTTGTCATCAACAACCAGATTGGTTTTACCACGAATTTCAGCGATTCTCGCTCCTCCGACTACTCCACTGCCGTTGCCAAGGCCATCGATTGTCCGGTTTTCCACGTGAACGGAGACGATGCTGAAGCCGTGATTTTCGCCGTAGAAATGGCTACTGAATTCCGCCAGCAATTTGGGGTGGATGTTTTCATCGATATGGTGTGTTACCGCAAACACGGACACAACGAAAGCGATGAACCCAAGTTCACCCAACCGCACTTTTACGATTTGATTTCCAAACATAAAAATGCCTTGGAAATTTACCGTCAGCAGTTGCTTGCTTCCGGTGCCATCACCGAAGCGGAGGCCAAAGCCGATGAAAAGGCGTTCAATGATTTGTTGCAAGATCGTTTGAACAACGTGAAGCAAAAAACCATTCCAACCATCAAACCGCATGCTTCCCGACTTTGGGAAAAAATTGGTCGCTCAAATCCCACCGATTTCGACCAATCTCCCGTTACCGGCGTGAATGCCAAAGTAACCGATACCGTTATGGCGGCCCTCACCAAACAGCCTGAAGATGTTACCCCCATCAAAAAGGTACAGCAACTGTTGGAAGATCGGAAGAAGATGTATGCAAACGGCACCCTCGATTGGGCTTTGGCCGAATTGATGGCTTACGGAACCTTGCTCCACGAAGGTAAGAACGTTCGCATTAGCGGACAGGACGTGATTCGTGGGACTTTCTCTCACCGTCATGCCGGATTTTTTGATCAGCAAACCGAAAAATTCTACAATTCGTTGAACGGAATTGGTGCTGGACAAGGTGAATTCCGCATTTTCAATTCTTTGCTTTCTGAATACGCTGTTTTGGGATTTGAATACGGCTATGCCATGTCGAATCCGAACAATTTAACCATTTGGGAAGCCCAATTTGGAGATTTTTCGAACGGAGCTCAAACCATGATCGACCAATTCATCGCTTCCGGCGAAAGCAAATGGCAGCGCATGAACGGCATGGTGATGTTGTTGCCCCACGGGTACGAAGGCCAAGGGCCGGAGCACTCGAATGCTCGCCCTGAGCGTTTTCTCCAATTGGCGGCCGAGTACAACATGATCATCGCCAATTGCACCTCGCCTTCCAATTACTTCCACTTATTGCGTCGACAGTTAACCTGGAATTTCCGCAAACCGTTGGTGGTGATGTCGCCTAAGAGTTTGCTCCGTCATCCGTTGGTGAAGAGCAATGTAAAGGAAATTTTAGGAAATACTCGTTTCCAAGAAGTATTGATGGATGGATATGCCGGTGCAGCGAGCAAGGTGACCAAAGTGTTGTTGTGCACCGGAAAAGTGTACTTCGATTTGTTGGCCAAACAGCAGGCCGATGGCCGAAAAGATGTGGCCATCATTCGTTTGGAGCAGCTGTTCCCACTTCCCGAAAAGCAATTGATGGAGGTGTACGAAAAATATAAAAACGCTTCGTTTGTTTGGGTTCAGGAAGAGCCGGCGAACATGGGTTATTGGACGTATTTGTTGCGCTTCAAGATGAACCGTGAGCGTTTGGAGGTGATTGCGCGCAAGGAAAGTGCATCGCCTGCCACGGGTTACGCCAAGGTGCACGCACAGGAGCAGGCGAACATTGTAGAAAAAGCATTTTCGTAAATTGAACTTTATCTGAAAGGAAGGCTATCTGAAAAGATGGCCTTTTTTTGTGAGCTTCATTGATCCATTTAAGAGCAGAGAGCTTTAGAGATCGATGCTTCGGTAGGTTTTTTGTTTGACCTTTTTGAAACGTTTATAAACGTTTCAAAAAGGTCATTTACTTGACATTGTAAGTTGGAAAATTTAGCTTTGTGCGTGGGGAGGAGGAGTGGCGGCCCCCTGGGGAATCGTCCCTTATTTGCATTGAAACACGTCCTCAAAAAGGTTAACACAAAAAATCCTAGGAAAAGAAAAATTGGAAACGATTGAACCGGATCTACCCCCTAACTTTACTTCCGGGGCGGGTTGTGGTCCTTGAGCTTGCCGAAGGGTAGTCCCCGGTTTCTTTTAGTACGATTGAAGGGAGGTCACTCGGTGGTCGAGTTTTTCTGAAAGAAAAGTATCGAGACCGCCGAAGGACTCGACCACCAGGTGATTCCTGAACCCGCTCCCTAAAGAATCTCGAAGGGAAAAGGGCGGTCGAAAAGCCCAAAAATTATTCCCTTACGCCAACAACTCCCGAATCTCCTCCACCGTGAGCGACTTCACCAAACCGGCTTCCTCCTGAATCAGTTGGTCGCTCAAATGCTGCTTGGCCGCCTGCAATTTCATGATCTTCTCCTCGATGCTGCCCTGCGTAATGTACTTGTAACTGAATACCGTTTTCGTTTGCCCAATGCGGTGCGAACGATCCACCGCCTGACGCTCAATGGCCGGATTCCACCACGGATCCATGATCATCACGTAATCGGCCGCGGTGAGGTTCAACCCCAACCCTCCGGCCTTCAAACTCAATAAGAAAATCCGATCCCGAGAGGCCGGACTCGAAAACTGTTCCACCTGCTGCTTGCGATCTGCTAAACTCGTGCTTCCATCCAAATAACAGTACGACCAACCGCGCTCCTCAAAAGCCCGACGTAAAATGGTTAAATGCTTAACGAACTGACTAAATACCAACACTTTGCTTCCGCGCTCCATCACCTCTTCAATGCGGTGCATCACCTCATTAAACTTCCCTGAACTGTGCGCATAATCGGGTTGCAACATGGCCGGATGATTCGCCAATTGCCGCAACATCGACAATCCCCTCAGCAATAAAAAGCGGCTTTTGGCCAATCCTTCCGAACTCAACTGATCTAAATACTCGTTTCGGAATCCGTTCTTCACCTCTTCGTACACCTTTTCTTGCTCCTTGGTCATCGGACAATAAATCGTGCTTTCTACCTTTTCGGGCAACTCTTTGGCTACTTGCTCCTTGGTTCTTCTCAATAAAAAGGCATGCAAAATCTTGCGCAATTGCTCCGCCAATTCCGGCGCCTCTTGCCGATCCAACAATCGCTGGTACTTCTTCTCAAAAAAGGCCTGAGATCCCAACAATCCGGGATTCACAAAATTCATGATGCTCCATAAATCCAATACGCTGTTCTCCACTGGCGTCCCGGTTAATGCCAACTTCAACCTTGCATCTACCTGCAAAATGGCTTTGGTGGAAATGCTATCGGGATTTTTAATCGATTGGGCTTCATCAATCACCATGATGTCCCAATCGACCTGCTTAAATAATTCAACATCGTTCCGAAAAATTCCGTAAGTCGTTAAATTGATATGATGAAAAAGGAAGGAACTGGTGGATTTTGCTCGATAAAATCCGGTATGCACATTCACCCGCAACTCCGGACTGAATTTATGGATCTCGTTCACCCAATTGAAAATTAAGGAAGATGGAACCACCAACAAAACAGGGCCCAACTCTCCCCTTTCGTGCAAAAGCGTGAGCAAAGAAATGGTTTGAAGGGTTTTTCCCAGCCCCATATCGTCGGCCAAAATTCCACCGAAACCGTTGGATCGTAAAAAGCACAACCAATCGAGTCCGCCTTTTTGATAGTCGCGCAGGTTGGCTTTCAACGTCCTCGGCGATTCTACCGAAACCAAGGGTTTGGGATCGATGCCTTCGGCTCCCAAAATCTGAAACGGTCCTTCCTCTTCCTCCCACGATTGAACCGAAGCGAAATGGAATTTTTTTAACGAAAGCCCTTCTTCGGTTTCAGAACCCAGGTTGAACAAATCGGCCAATCGAGCAAACCACGTTTCTGGAATGAGCGCATATTGGCCGTTGGGAAGTTTAAACTCCCGCTCACCCCGCAAAATGTACGGCTTGATGCTTAAAAAAGGAATGGTGAACGGACCCACCGTGAGCACCGCTTTTAAATCCAACCAATCCGATTCCGATTGAACGCTCATCTTCATTTCCGGTTTTCCCGGAAAGTAGGAGCGGCCATTGATTTCCATTTCAATGCGAATACCCAATTCCGATAAAGCCTGAAAATGATCGGCAATCCATACCGAAATATCGCCCTGAACGCCGTACAAACTACCGCTCCACAAAAACAAACCTCGTTCTTCTAAAATGGAACGAAGCTCTTTCTCCCTGCGGAAGTTTCGCTTGATTTTATGGATGAAAATTTCTCCGTTTTCCCAGTTCAATTTCACCTCGGCTTGGTGCTTATCCTGATCGGAAAACACTTTTTTACCGTAATGCCATTCCCACAGCAAGCACTTTTGACCCGATAAATTCTCGGCAAGTTTAAGAACTACCAAAGGTTCGATTTTCTCTTGTTCGAAATGAATGCTTCCCTCCACCCGAATTTTGTACTTCTCGATTAAATTCAATCCGAACGTTTCGTAAAACTGCTTTTCGGTTTGGGGAGGAACATGGATGTAATATTTGTCGATGAACGGTTTGAGCTTGGGCCCTTCAATTCCGTCGTAAAACGAAACGAGGCGATCCTCCACCAAAAACCAGCAAGGCTGATTCACGAGCACAAACGCCTCTTTTTTGGTTACTTTCAAAAGGGAATCCCGATGTCGAATGGTGGCATAATACCGGGTTCCTTCTTCATTTCGCTTGAAATGGAACAAGGCCGATGCCTGATCATTGCACACTTCCACGGCCTTCCCCGCAGGGTAGCCATCTTTATCCATCAAGTAAATTCGCTGCCCCCGCAACAATTCGAACACTTTGATCAATCGTCGTTCGATGGCAGCCCGGAAAGCCGCTTTAATTTCAGGGGTGAATAGCTTGGAATTCGTGAAAAAATCGACGGGGCGTTGGCTCTTTTTCGTGAGGTGGGTGATGAGCTTTTGCTGTTCAATCTCATCAAGCAAGCGAACGCACTCCAACTGAGCTTCACTGTAGGTTACCGGATATTGATGCAAGTTATTGGCATGCACTTTTTTGTGCGCCAACGAAAGGGTTCCCTTCGGGGTAAGCAATACCACATGCGCACTGAGGAGGTAACCCAGGTACTCGTGGTGAAACACCGAAAAAACCAGTTCGTATTTTTCTTCTTGAAGCAGCATCGCCAACCCTATGAACGAAATTAAACTTCAAAAGTAAGTCTTTTAGTACAATTAAAAAAGTAGAAATCGAAGCGATTTGGCAAGGAAGAACTTACCTTTGTGCCGTGCTGTTAGCTCCCGGAAACGAAGGAAAAATAACGCCCTCCAACCTTTTGGAAGGGCTTTTTGCGTTGTATCAACAGCGAAAAGAATTTCAAAAAATTCAATCGTTCGCCCAACAACGCACTCCCCTCTGCTTGAACCAAGTTCCAGGTTCGCTTAAATCACTGCTTTTCGCCGTTTCAGCTAGGGCGGCCGGAACGCATCATTTAGCCTTGCTTCCCGACCACGAAACGGCCGCTTATTTCTTCAACGACGTTGAAGCCTTTCTTCCTCGAGCATCAGTTTTGTTTTTCCCCTCCACGGGAACGAAACCCTATGCCGAAACCGATCCGGATTCTTCTTCCCTTTTGTTGCGTGCCGAAGTTCTCGATCAACTCTCCCAAAAATCCAAACAACCCCAAATTGTTGTTACCTACCCCGAAGCCCTGGCAGAAAAAGTCATCAATCGGCAATCGGTTGAACAAAACACCTTGGAGGTGGCCGTCGGCCAAACCCTTTCTACCGAATTCCTTTTCGAGGTTTTGGTGGAATACGGATTTGATCGGGTGGATTTTGTGTACGAACCAGGGCAATTCTCCATCCGTGGTGGAATCATTGATGTTTTTAGTTTTTCCAACGATTACCCCTACCGAATCGAACTGTTCGGCGATGAGGTCGAAAGCATCCGTACTTTCGACGTTGAAAATCAACTTTCCCTTGAAAATTTCAAGCAATTTCGTCTCCTTCCCAACGTGCAAAGGCAGTTGGCGCTGGAGCAACGTGCTTCCCTCATCTCCTATTTAGAAGGTAATCTCCACGTTTGGATTTCCGATTTCCAAATCATCCAAGAAAAATTAGAATCCATTCAGGAGGAAGCCCAAGAAGCCTGGGAAAATCTAGGGGCATCCCAAACCGGAGAAGTTCGTCAATGGCCCATTCCGACGGAATGCTACGAATCGGTGAACAGTTTGGGCCAAGAATTGGAGCGAGCCGCCTTGGTGTATTTTAGTTCCGCACCCACGGGAATCGAAAAACTGGATTGGGGAGCAACGCCCCAAACGGCCATTCGAAAAAACTTCGTGATGTTGGCCAATCAAATGCGGAATAACGAGAAAAAGGAAATTCAAAACATCATTTTTTTCGATAGCCGCGGACAATACGAACGGCTTTTTCGAATTTTTCAAGATTTGGAACACAAAGTGCCTTTCCATCCCGTTTTTGTCTCCATTCACGAAGGATTTATCGACCCGGGAACGGGCTTATCCATCTTCACCGACCACCAAATTTTCGAACGTTACCACCGGTATCGCCTGAAAAATTTCAAGTTGAAGAGCCGCGCCCTCACGCTGAAAGAATTGAAAAATCTGCAGCGCGGCGATTTGGTGGTGCACATCGATCACGGAATTGGTCGGTACGACGGCCTGGAAAAGCTCGATGTTCAAGGGAAATTACAAGAGGCTGTTCGACTTCTCTACCGAGATAATGACTTGCTTTACGTGAGCATCAGCTCACTTCACAAAATCAGCAAATACAGCGGAAGCGAAAATGCCGATCCCAAATTGAATAAACTGGGGTCCGACGCATGGGAGAAACTCAAAACCAAAACCAAATCGAAGGTAAAAGACATCGCCAAAGATTTGATTTTGTTGTACGCCAAACGTCGGGCTCAAAAAGGATTTGCCTTCGGACCAGATAATTATTTGTTGTACGAATTGGAATCGAACTTCATCTACGAAGAAACTCCCGATCAAGCCAAGGCCATTCAAGCGGTAAAGGGCGACATGGAAAAGGAAATTCCCATGGACCGCTTGGTGTGCGGAGACGTTGGATTCGGGAAAACCGAGGTGGCTATCCGTGCCGCCTTCAAAGCCGCTTGCGACGGAAAACAGGTGGCCGTTTTGGTTCCAACCACCTTGTTGGCCTTCCAACACTACCGAACTTTCTCGGAACGATTGGCCGATTTCCCGGTAAAGGTTGACTATTTGAATCGCTTCCGATCGGCCAAGGAAACCAAAGAAGTGTATGCCGCTCTCGAAAATGGCAAGGTGGATATCGTTATTGGTACGCATGCCATCGTTAGTAAAAATGTGAAGTTCAAAGATTTAGGACTTTTGATCATCGATGAAGAACAGAAGTTCGGGGTATCGGTCAAAGAAAAATTGAAAGCCTTCCGGGTAAATGTAGATACGTTAACTTTAACGGCCACACCCATTCCACGCACCTTACAATTTTCTTTGATGGGTGCGCGAGATTTCTCGGTGATCAATACGCCTCCTCCGAATCGTCAGCCCGTTTCTACCGAATTAATGACCATGAGTGAGGATAAAATTCGGGAGGCTATTCGCTTTGAAATGGCCCGTGGCGGTCAGGTTTTCTTCGTTCACAATCGGGTAAAAAACATCCAAGAAATTGCAGCCTTCCTTAAAAAATTGGTTCCTGAAGCTCGAATTTGCGTAGGCCACGGGCAAATGGAAGGCGATGAATTGGAGGAAACGCTGATGGCGTTCATGGACGGAGCCTACGACGTATTGTTGGCCACGAACATCATTGAAAGTGGTATTGACATCAGCAACGCCAATACCATCATCATCAATCAAGCTCAGAATTTCGGCCTGAGCGACTTGCATCAAATGCGGGGACGAGTAGGCAGAAGCAATGCCAAGGCGTTTTGTTATTTGGTGGTGCCGCCTTTAACATCGCTCACCAATGAAGCCCGCCGCCGTCTCAAAGCCATCGAAGAATTCAGCGACCTCGGAAGCGGCTTCAATGTAGCCATGAAAGACCTCGACATCCGCGGAGCGGGAAATTTATTGGGAGGTGAACAAAGCGGTTTCATCAGCGAAATTGGTTTTGAAATGTACCACAAAATTTTGGACGAAGCCGTTGAGGAACTGAAGCACGAGGAATTCAAAGATCTTTTCCAAGATCAACCCGACCGTCCGTTTGTTCGCGATTGCCAAGTCGAAGCCGAAATTGACGCATTTTTACCCGAAAATTACGTGAACAACACCACCGAACGGTTGGCCATGTACATGGAATTGGATAATTTGGATGAAAGCGACGAGAGCATCGATGCCTTCAAAAAGAAACTGGAAGATCGTTTCGGGCCGATGCCGAAAGCAGGACTTAATTTATTGGAGGTCATTCGTTTGCGAAGGCTAGCGAAACAGCTTGGAATTGAGAAATTGGTTCTCAAAAACAACAAAATGCGGGGACATTTGGTGGCCGGAAACGTGGAACGATTTTACCAAAGTCCGGTATTCGGTCAAATTTTAACGTGGGCCCAGCAACATCCCGAAAAAATGCAGTTCAAACAAAAGGGTGAGAGCATTCAATTGGAGTGGCAAATGGTTCACCAATTGCGGGAAGCCTTTGTACTTTTGCAAGACATTCTTCAAACCACAGCATGATTTTAGTAAAACTTTCTGACTACAATTTGGCGTTTCAAATCGCTTTTGTTCTGCTGGTGGTTGGGGTGATTTGGTCGTACATCTACGAGCGAAAAAACCAAAAATCAGAGTTTCAGAAAGCGAAAAAATTGTTTCTATTCTTTGCCTTGCTTCAAGCTTTCGCCGTGGGCATAGGACATGCCGTTTTTGCTTATTGGGGAAATCAATACGATTGGAAAAAGCAATGGGGAGAGAAAGAAGAATGGAGGATCGAAAAGCAAGGAAAACCCATCCAAAAGGAATGGAAAGTGGAGGAAAAATACTTTGGATTCAAGCCATTTCGACTTTTTTTGACAAAAACCCATCGGGGGAATATCGAGTTTTTGGATGAACAAAATCGGGTTCGTAAAAAAATCGCATACCAAAAGGACCAATGGGAAGAGTTCGATTATTTCTACGGAAACTCAACCCAACCCATGGATACGTTTTACATTCGGAAGATGGGCGACAAGGTGATGATACAACAGGTCGTTTCTTCCGGAAAAATCATCCAATCCGAAAAGTTACTGAGTCCGCCCGAGTCCGCCGAGTGGGAAAAGAAAATGGGATTTCAATAACTATCTAACCTGTTCTTTTTCAGCATTTTAATTTGAAAAAAATGCAATTCATTTTTTCAAATTTTTTTTATTCACAAACGACCGAAAGCCACTGATTTTGATTTAATTTTGTTGGTTACAACGCGGATTAAACATGGCAGGCCTTTTTGACTTTTTCACGCAAGAAATTGCGATCGATTTGGGTACAGCAAATACCCTCATTATTCACAAAGATAAAATTGTGATTGACGAACCGTCGATTGTGGCGGTTGATCAACGCACGAACAAAGTGATTGCCATTGGCCGTCAGGCGATGCAGATGCACGGGAAGGCGCACGAAGGAATCAAAACGATTCGTCCGTTGCGCGACGGCGTTATTGCCGACTTTACCCATGCTGAAGCCATGATTCGCGGCATGATTGATTTGATTTTCAAAGGCAGTAAGCGCTTGTTCAAACCGCCCATGCGCATGGTGATTTGCATTCCATCCGGCATTACTGAGGTGGAAAAACGTGCGGTAATCGACTCGGCAGAACACGCAGGTGCCAAAGAAGTGTATTTGATTCACGAGCCGATGGCAGCTGCTGTAGGTATGGGAATCGACGTGGAAGAACCAAAAGGCAACATGATTATCGATATCGGCGGGGGAACTTCCGAAATTGCGGTGATTGCCTTAGCCGGTATTGTTTGCGACCAATCGGTGCGCACCGCCGGTGACCAATTCACCCAAGACATTTTGGATTACATCCGTACCGAACATAAAATTTTGATTGGAGAGCGCACCGCCGAACAAATCAAAATCAACGTAGGCGCGGCCATTCCCGAGTTGGACAATCCTCCACCGGATTACGCCGTATCTGGCCGCGATTTGATTACCGGCACTCCGCGTCAAATCAAGGTAAACTATTCCGAAATTGCTCACGCTTTGGATAAATCCATCCGTAAAATTGAAACGGCGGTATTGAAGGCCTTGGAAATTACCCCTCCTGAACTTTCTTCCGATATTTTCGAAACAGGAATTTACCTCACCGGTGGAGGCGCATTGCTTCGTGGACTCGATAAACGAATTGCGCAGAAAACCAAATTGGTGGTTCACGTTGCCGAAGATCCGTTGAAAGCCGTGGTTTGCGGTACCGGAATCGCCTTGAAAAATATCAATAACTTTAGTTTCTTGATGACTAAAAACGGTTAAGCGTGCGGCTGATCCTTTTCCTCATTCTGCGCTATCACCCTTTCCTGGTATTTCTCATCCTGGAAATTGTTTGTGTTAGCCAATTGAGAAAAGATCGTTTGTACCACGATTCCATTTTTGTTCAAGGAAGCAGCCAGTTCGTTGGTCAATTCCGTTCTTGGGAAACTGAAATCACCGAATACGTAGAATTAGGACGTGTAAATCGACAATTAGCCGAAGAAAATGCCCGCCTAAAAAATCTACTGCGTACCTCGAAAAGGTTTGATACCGCATCCTTGATCCATCGTGTCGATAGTGGTAAACAACAGTACGATTTCATTGCAGCTCGATTGATTCGCGTTTCTCTTCACGAGAAACAAAACCGATTTACCATCGATCAAGGATCACTAGCGGGCATTCGAGTGGATGATGCCGTGATCGGGAACAAAGGAGTGGTGGGTAAAGTGGTGGCCGTATCTCCCAAATTCGCCACGATTGTCCCGGTCATCAACATCGATTACCGATTTCCTGCGAGGTTGAAACGATCGAATCACATTGCTACCATGACCTGGGACGGGGACGATTTCAACGAAGGAACATTGAACGACATTCCCGGTTACGAAAAAGTTCGCAAGGGAGATACCGTGGTAGCCGATTACTATTCCTCCTACCCTGTCGATTTTCCCGTGGGCAAAGTAACAGCAGTATTCAAAGGTGGCGAAGAAGGAAATTATCAGCTCAAAGTTAGATATTTCGAGGATTTAGGAAAGTTAAGCTATGTGTACGTTGTTCGAAACCTATTCAAGGAAGAATTAAAAAAATTGGACGAAACCAGTAAACCTACCGTTCGTGAGTAAGACCATTTTCCTTCAGTTGTGGCGTTTTCTGCTGGTGTTTTTCTTGCAGACGTTTGTGCTTGATCGCGTGGATGCATTGGCTTTCGTGAACCCTTCCATTTACGTTTATTTTATTTTGTTACTCCCTCGGGAATGGCCTCATTTCGTGCATATCCTCCTCGGTTTTGCGGCCGGATATGCCATCGATGCTTTTGGAGATTCTGCTGGAATTCATACTTCATCGGCGGTTTTTTTGGGTTTCATCGCCCCATTGTGGCTAAACACATTAAATCAGCGAGAGCAGGGCGACGAAGTAGGCGCCCACGGACCCGATCAACTTACCTCCGGCCAATTTCTTCTCTACGCACTTCCGTTGGTTTGGGTTCACCAAATTTTCCTTTTCTCGGTGGAATACCTCGACTTAGGAAAAACTCCATCTGTTTTGTATTACGGAACCATCAATGCCTTTTTTACTGGAATTTTAGTCTTTATCCTTCGCTACTTTCCGTCGGCCATTCGAAAAAATAAAGCTCGATGAACAGCTACAATCGGGTAGTTTTGATGGTATTTATCATTACCGTATTCACGGTATTTGTTGGACGCCTTTTTTACATCCAAGTCATTGATTCTTCTTATATCGAAGCCGCGCGAAACAACGCCATTAAAAAACTCATCATCCGACCCGCGCGGGGAAGCCTCATCGACCGAAAAGGAAAGCTGATGGTGATTAATCGTCCCTTTTTCGACATCAAGTTTGTTCCGAAAAATCTTCCTTTGGAATTCGATTCTCTAACCTTTTGCCGTTTGATGGATTTGGAACCTGATTATTTCACCAAGCGCATGGCCGAATTGCGGAAGCAAGTAGGTTATAGCGCCTACCGTCCGCAAATTTTCATCTCCCAATTGAGTGTGGAAGAATACGCCAAAGTACAAGAAGGTCTTTACCACTTCCCTCAATTTTATGCTGAAAAAACTTATACCCGAAATTATCCCTACGGAAGCGGCGGACAAATATTCGGGTACCTTGGTGAAATCAACCAGGATCAATTGGATAAAGATGCGTCCCAATACTACAATCCAGGCGATTATGTAGGAATTACAGGAATTGAAAAGGAATATGAAGAGCGATTACGCGGGGTAAAAGGAATTTCCTATCAGTATTTCGACGTGAAGGGAAGGCCGCAAGGACGATACAAAGATGGAGCCGAAGACGTAGCGGCCAAAGCGGGTGAAAACCTTCAAACTTCCCTCGATATCGAACTACAAACCTACGCTGAAAAGTTAATGACCAATAAAATAGGATCTGTTGTAGCCATAGATCCTTCCACCGGCGAAGTCCTGTGTTTTGTGAGCGCCCCCACTTTCGACCCTAATAAATTGGTGGGACGTAATCGAGGTAAAACCTTTGCCGCATTGGCCAAAGATCCCCTGAAACCTCTTTTCAATCGACCCATCAAAGGCGCAAGTTACCCGCCAGGATCCACCTTCAAAGCCATTAATGGACTCATTGGATTGCAACAGGGCGTGATTGATGTGCACACCACATTTGGCTGTTACGGAGGTTACAACGGTGCCATCCATGTGGGTTGCCACGCCCACCGTTCTCCGGTGGATTTTGAGTTTTCCATTCAAACCAGTTGTAACGCTTATTACTGTAATGTTTTTCTTCGTTTAATCGATCGAAATAACCAGGTAGATCGGAACTACAAAGACTGGTATGCGGCCGTTCAACGTTTTGGAATTGGAAAGAAAACGGGAATTGATTTACCTGGAGAGGTAAAGGGAAATTTACCAACAGCCGAGTTTTACGATAAAGTTAACAAAGGTTGGAGATGGAGAGGAGCCACCATCCTTAGCTTGGCCATTGGTCAGGGTGAGTTGGGGGTATCGCCCATCCAAATGGCCAATTATGCCTGTGCCATTGCGAATCGTGGATACTATTTCACTCCGCATATTGTTCGAAAAGGACCCAAAAACAAAATCGAAAAACATCAAACTGGGGTTCAACAAGAATACTTCAACTACTTGGTAGATGCCATGGAAAAAGTAATCGAAGGAGGAACTGGTACCATTGCCAAAATTCCCGGAGTCTCCATGTGCGGAAAAACAGGTACGGCTGAAAATCCCCACGGGGAAGACCACTCCATCTTCATTGCGTTTGCCCCCAAAGACAACCCCAAAATCGCCATCGCCACTTACGTAGAAAACGCAGGATTTGGGGCCACTTGGGCTGCACCCATCAGCTCATTGCTCATCGAAAAATATTTGCACGATTCCATTTCACGTCCGGCCTTGGAAAAGCGGATGTTGGAAGGTTCGTTGCTTCACAAATACCCTGGCTACATCAACCCTAATCCTCCAGCAACCAAGCCGGGGGAAAAAGGTGATCAACCCAAACCAACAACCAACGACACCATTAAACCCCAAGCCGTATGGCCGGTAAACAGGAAAACCCTTTCAAGTACATCGATCGCCCAACGCTGATCCTCATGTTGGCCTTGGTCTTGATTGGCTGGGTAGCCATTCATGCCGCCGTGTACAGTCCACAGATGGGCGGGCCTTTCAATTGGGAACACGCAGCTGGCCGACAGGCCGTGTGGATCCTCACCTCTGTTTTTCTATTCGTGGTTCTTTTCTCCATGGATTACCGACTTTTCGAAGGAATGGCATCCATTTCTTACATCCTTATGCTGGGCATTCTTGTCGCCACCATTTTCCTTGGAAAAGAGGTAAATGGAGCAAAAGCGTGGATACAAATCGGCCCAGTCGGGCTTCAGCCCGGCGAATTTGCCAAATTGGCAACCTGTCTCATGGTGGCCAGTTACCTCTCCAGTTACGATGTTCGTTTGGAAAACCAAACCACCCAGCTCATTTCTGCCTTCATCATTTTGGTACCGGCATTCCTGATCATTCTCTCCCGAGATACGGGTTCAGCCCTGGTTTACGCTAGTTTTATCTTTGTCTTGCAACGAGAGGGCCTCAGCATCATTTACCTCGTCCTGGGATTGGCTACCATTGCGGCCATTGTGCTTTCCATCCTCATTCCGGCCCCCTACCTCTACGGTTCGGTGGGTGTTTTCATGTTGTTTTATGTGCTCTTTTCCCGACGAAAGAAGCAAGCCACCATTACAGCAATTACCTGGACGGCGGCTTCAACGGCCATTATTTACGGAGTGCAATATGCCTTTGAAAATATTTTACAAGAACACCAAAA
>JACCEA010638393.1_pt1 | contig 17319 bp, 12 predicted proteins | sample 7449851 | NCBI WGS metagenome assembly JACCEA01 (sample SAMN15323453, study PRJNA562643) | freshwater metagenome | isolation source: river surface water | place: USA:Blue River Watershed | collected 2017-08-18
TCAAATTCATTTGGGCCGTCTTTACAACGTATCCTGATCCTCTTTCCCGTTTCACGACAATATTCATTCCCCATTTCATCGTCTCGACAAGCGATACAGGTGCCTGTTACTTCGCATATTGTGTTTGTTGATGAGCCTCCAATGGCTGGAGTGGCAAAACATAAAATACACAGAATCAAACTTATACATAAAAGTGCAGGCGAAGTGCGATTCATTTCTCAATAGGATGGTTTAAGAGCAGAATAAATCGAGATGAAAATGTTAAAATGAAATAAACAGCGATTGGATTTGCTTCTTTCAGCACAGTATCAACGTAACACCTTCAAGGAACAATATGCCCACTAATTCCACCAAGAGCTTATTTTAATAACTATAGGTTGTTCGTTTACGTGCAGCACGCACAATAAATAGAACATAAATACGCGACAATCAACTACAACAAAAGAGAAAAATAAGCAAATTTATGGCGCGGCGCGCTGCTGCTGGCCTTCCATCATTGACATAATTATATACCATATAGGCCTAATTATGAGCCAGCAGCAGACGACGGCTCCCATGCTGCTGCTGGGATCGCTCTCTCTGAGTTATGGTCAAAAGGAAATAGTAGTAATTGAGTTCATTGGAGTATAACTATGTTCAGTAATACGTAATAATACTGTTAACATCCTGAATGTCCTTACACTACTAATTACAATCAATAAGGAAATTAATTGCAAAACATGATTACGATAATATGAATATCACATAGCATTATTCTTCTATTGCAAATCTCATAGATGGTAGTTTCTAATCCAGTTTCTATATATGATGAAAATTATTGGTTTGTTATATAACCCTTTGTCTTCAACTCTTTTTCAGACCAATCATATAAATCTCTTGCCAATCTTTCGTCTTGACCCTCAACACTACAAGGAAACACATTAAACCCATATGTACTATTCTGAACAATGGATAAGAAAAATGCGTAAATGTCTAGCAAATTATCTCGAAGTCTTAGCTTCGTCAGCAATGCAAGAATTTTTTTACCAATTGGTCGGGTAAAAATTGGTGGCCTGCAGTTGCACACAAATTCTCCACCATGTAAAACAGGTTCTAATACACAGCTTATGGCAGAATAAATCCCAGTTTCAACCGAAAAAGCGGATTGGTATATGATTTTACCAAATATGAAAGCTTGAGGAACCATACCCGTTGCGACCCATCCAGGACAAAATGCCAGAGCTTGCACATTCTTTTCTCGACCTTCTGCTTTCAAACGGCGTTGAACTTCATTTGCATGCAATACATTTGCAAGTTTAGTAACACTATATGCTCTTCGCTTATGACCAAGATCTCGATTAATACCGTTTGAAGCATCTGGAGCATTGCCATTCTTGACACGCAGAGTGCTGCCATCAGCTTGGAAATGATATGAACTAGAAGCATTGACAATTCGCCCTTCTGAAATCATAGGCAACAAATAGTAGGTGAGCAGGAAATGTCCTAGAAAATTGGTGGCAAATACTTTATCGTATCCTTGCTTGGTTGTAATGTTGGAATTACTGTCAAAGATAGTATGTCCATCCATGTAATGCATTCCAGCATTGTTGACCAAGTAATTTAGATAACTGTACTTGCCCTTGTACCAATTTGCAAAATTTCGTACACTATCGAGGTCGGATAGTTCTAAAACTCCATAATCAATACTCCCATGACTATTTGGAAATAATTTTTGAATCGCGGCAGCAACTTCTTTCAATTTACTTTCAGACCTTGAAGCGAGGATAACATGATAACCGAGTCGAAAAAATTCCTTTGCAAGCCCTTCTCCAATACCTGCTGTTGACCCGGTGATAATGACAATCGGCTTCTTGTTCTCTTTTTCCAGAGAACGACGAAGAAGTGATTCATCAGAAATCTTATCGATGCGGTTTCTGGGATAAACAGGAGTGGGGCGAGTATAAAATGTATAAATGGATGCTATTGCAACACCGGCAAACAAAGCAACACTGATGATTGCCAAGCCAACAATACCTTTGATCAAAATAGAAAACATGATACCAATATCGTTGTATATCCTTTTGTAATTTTGAAGCACAATCAGCAAACGCCTTTTGCTGCTTTATTTTTTTTAACGCCTGTAGCCATGTTTGTCCATTAGTGTGTGAGTTAAATCTCCCCAGGGCAACGCAAGTCCAAAGCACGGTTAGCACAGAGCAGAGCACAGCAGCAGGCGCAAAAGCACCAGCACAGCAGCAAGAAGCAGGCGCAGAGCAGCAGCAGCCGAAGCAATTATTGACTGCACAGCACAGCAGCGAGCAGCAGCAGAGCGCAGAACAGCGCGCGCGCTACAGTAATGGATTAAATAATATACGTTGGTAGTACAATATAAGTACTTCACTGTCAAAAAAGTACTTAGTAGATGGTATAATATAGAATATAGAATCACTGTCAAAAACATATTGACAGAATAGGTGGTGTGAAGTGCATGTTTCAGTAGATAGCATCAGTGCGATGCAAAAAGCAGGGTAATTTGGCCGCCCAACGTCAAACCGCAGACCCAACCCCAACCCTGCATTTTGCAGTTGTGCGAAACCGACCGCGCTGATCTATCGAATCAATCACTCTGCTTTTTGAAGATGCGTTATTCGCTTTCGTGGTAATTTCGAATTGGACCCTGTATATTGCCGATGGATGACTTATAAGATTCAGCGATGTGATTAAAAGGATTTCATAGATGTGACGATAAGAGTTTAATTAATTTATACACAATCTGCACATATAACGTTGTAGAAAATGTTCACTCTGATGACATTGAACCGCCTCATAATCTATTATTGATGGAGAAAAGATGGCGAATTCAATATTGTTTCGACAGTATTTTTTAAATGAAAGAGGTAGTTTGCGAGACCTCCATGCAGGAATGGCTCTTGGTGGTGGAGGGATAGGTGATGGAACCGGCAGCTACTTGAGACTAAAAGCAGCTGAAAATGGCAAAAGTTTGAAACTGGTTGCCGGTAGCAATGGAGACTATGCGCGTTTTGATTGCACTGGAAAACCGACTTGCGATTACTCTTTGAGTCTTGGTCGAAAGAACCGTGACTATTTATGGTACGTATGATGGAATGAAAGAATACATTGGGAATGCAACTAATAACACTACCTCTATATATTATTCCCACAATGGGTGTATTACTAGTGATGTTTTTAAACATCATCCTCTTTGCTCAAGTGCGTTTGATAGTCCATGTACTTCTCAGGACGTTGGTAACCATTTTAAAGCAACTAACGAAGGTGTCCTTGCAACCACAGAGTCACTCATGGCTGCACTTCCCGTACCAATATGCAATTGCTGCAGTGAGGTGACGAAACTGCAAATAAAGAATTAAACATATTGTAAATGTGGATCTGAAGGAATCATTTACGGAATCATTTCGATCATTCTATTGTGTTGTGAAAGATTTTCTTGCATTGAATCCCCGCTCTTGTAGCAGGTTCCAAACCGTCACCGATCGTGATGGAAACACTAGATTCTGCACAGCCGCTCAGATAAATATGACATATGTTGCAAAACCAGTTATTATGTCAACAGACGCTGGTCACTTGAAGCACCCATTGTGGGGTTCATATCAGATTATGTTGCCACAAGCTCATCACAGATATTGTGTTCTACACTTGTTGGGGAACATTAAGGAAGGTAGAGCTTTCACTGATGCTGACCGTGAGTTGTATTGGCAAATTGTAACTGCGGACACGGAAAAGTTGTTTGATGAAAAAATGCTGCAACTGAAGGTGTCTCATCCTGAAGCCTATAAATTCCTGCATGCTTTGGATCCACCTCACTGGAGCAATCGGAAATGTCGTGGTAGATTGTGGGGTCATCTTACCAACAACATCTTGGAAGTGACAAAGAAATTGGAAGAAATCTTCCGATTTGTCAGTTTCTTCGCCTGTTCGTTGACAAAGTCAACAGCAGAATTGAGAAGTACAGATGAGAAGTCTGCGAAATCTTCTGACAACGAGAAGGAATCATTTCTCAACTCTTTTGTAACGCAAATTTCGCAATAGAATTTATTGGAGGGTCAAAACAGGGTAGACCTCCGGTGCAGCAGGAAGCTCATGGTTCATCATGTCCATGTAACATTTTAGAGTATATAAATAAATAAAGTTTTATATAGGACTGCCCAATATTGAATGAGAAAGCTTGCAACATCTGCATCGATGGGCGAAATGGTTCCTGACTTTGCAATGGACGGACAACTACGCAATGTCTTGATCTCAAGCTGGTCTTTGTAAATAGCTCTTGTAAGATAATTTAAGCGTTTGTGAAAATAATCTAAGGGTGCGTAATTGCTGTTAACTCTAGCAGAAAAGATATTTTGCAGGTTTTGGTGCGATATCTACCTGCTGATTTGAAGAAGCATGACCCAATGACGTCCAGTTTGGTCTCCTAATCTCTTTAACAAGATGGTTCTACAAAAGTTAACCAAAGCTCAGCAGTAGTTAAATCTGCGTATTTATAGTAGTTATCATCAGAAATTTGGTGTCGGATATCATCAAATTCGTGTGTGGTAGGTGTGCAGCAACAGAAGGTTGAACTTTGGACCATTTTCCGCCAAATCTTTTGGAAATATGGGTTTCGCGCCAATATTATTTGATTTTCATGGTCTCATGAAACCTATATTGATGGTTGTTGAAGGATATTGCGTTTTTCGATGTACGTGATGCAATTGATGCAGATGGTAAAACACACTCACTAATGTTTTTGATGGGGCAAGGTGCCACATGTTGAAGACATCAAAGGGTAATGTTTCTTTACCTTACTGAAGGACGGTGGTATAGTTTTTCAAGTGCTCGATGATGCCCGAACCAAGAAGGGATGTGCAGATTACCAATGACTGGATCGCCAGGTTATATTAGAACGAATTTTTAAGATGAAAAGAAATCTAAGATAACGCTTTCAGAAATATTAACAAACTAAATACAATTGCACAATAATCACAAAAGGAATTCGTACCACAAACGATTAATCCGCAAATTATTATCTTCTTGTGCTTGTCTGAAAAGAAGGGGATGAGTACTGAGGTCTGGATAATGACGTAGGCGACAAATTATTTGGGTGGGCTTGATTGACAGGAAGATGTTGCTGATTTGGATGATAAGGACTGTTCGTTATACTGGACACTGGAGTTCCTTGAGACCCACCTGAATATTGCCATGGAAGTTGAGTGGGGGTAAATTCTTGGGGTTGTGGTTGCAGTTCTTTGAAAGATCCTTCTGATCGAATATCTTGTTGATGGTGAATTTGATGGGAATTATTTTGAAGTCGATCGAGGGCCTCCAAATCTTGACATCGTTTTATGACCCCTTCAAGTGCAACCAATAATTCATGCTCCCTTTGCCTATCATTTTAGTATTAAAGAAGATCCATTCAGTCAATTGTGAGCAGCATCTTACTTATACAATTCAATGGTTCTTTCAAAAGCTTCTTTATTTAACCCATTCGAAACTTCAACGGATTTCCCTTGAATAATGGAATCTACATCACCAAAAACTCGTCGGTATTTGACAAGTTCTTGTGTCCTAAACTCTAATTCAACTTCTAACTTGGTATAGCTCTGTCGCAAACGCTCTTTATCATCAAGTAAGCGATCCAGCTCTATCTCCAACCGCTTTATTTCTTCAGCTTCCATCGAACTTAATTCCGAAACTGATGCTTTCAGCATGTTTATGATGGAATTCTGACTGTCTATTGAACCTTGTAATTTGAACAATCGCTGTCTCAGCATAGAGTTTTCATCTCGCAGTTGAGTATCACTTTGATTATCCACAGAAGTATTTTCATTCCCCACTGGTCGAAATGGAGCATTATTATATCCCCCAGTATTGTTGCTGCCCATACCCAAATTGAATGAAGTTACTTGATCGTGTGACTGCAGCGTAAATGATGTTGCTCCATTTCCATTTGACATATGAGGAGAGGAAAATTGTTCCACGCCTTTAAATTGAGCAGGAAATCCACCAATGTTAGCCGCTGTTGTAAAAGAGTTCGAGTTTATCAAAATGGACGTTTGTTTGCCGTTACTTGAAGCTGAAAAAACCATCGGAGAACTGTGTCCGTTAGCAGAATTTTTGTCACTTAAGTTGTAAGGCACCAAAGAAGTACTATTATCACCGCGTTGAACCCCGCCCAAGCCATGAGGGCCAATACTATTAGTATCATTACTATTCCCAGAAGCACTTACTATGGCCTGATTGAAATGCAATTGATTTGTCGCGTGTAAATCCATCAATTTTTGTCTGTCAAAAACCATCTCTAGCTGATGATGCAAATCTTTATTTATCTCCTGAAGTCTATTTATTTCTTTTTCTTTATCTTCCAATAAACTTGTCTTCTTCGCAACTTGTTCAGTTATATTTTCTATCATCTTTTGATCGACTTCTTTTTGTTTGTTAAGAAATGTGAGCTCCTCTTGCAATTTCTTAATCAGTGCAGCGTCATGTTCAGCTATTGCCATAGCCACTTCGCGTTCACGCTTTCGGTGCTCTTCTTGTTGTACTATGGTGGATGGTTTCAGGGAGATGATCTTCTGATATTCTTGTTGATCATGATCACGTAATAGTTGAAGCTGAAGATTGTGTGACTCCAGCTCGATTACGCGTCGCTTCAAAAAATCATTTTCTTCACGCAGCTGCAGTAAATCCACACTTTTATCATCACTTCCTTCCAGAACATGTTGACTAATCCCTGGATGAATCATACTAGAGCTCAGATTTCCCAAAGCGGCGGCACCATGTGAAGTTGTAGCCAATTGATTTGCGGCAGTGACATTCAAAGCGTGAGGTAAGCCACCACCCAATCCACCCTGAACATCATTCGAACCAGAAGCCTCCATGTACTTCTTGTTCAAATAATGAAGCCTCAATTTAAGGTCAAAATTTGATCTTTCTAAGGAGCTGATTTTTGTTTCCATTTCATTCAACGTGGATGGATCATCACGAAAACCGCCCACCCCAAACGACATGTTGGACTGGATTATCTTTCAAGCAAATGACCAATATGGTGAAAAGAATATGAGAAAGATACCTACGGAGATTATTGCATGACATAATAATAATTTCAAGTAAGTAGCCATAACACGTGAGAATGAGAGCTATTATTAGAAAGTTGTTTTTGTACCAAAATAAAACGCGATTTATGTGAAACGCATAACGTTCACTTCATCTCAACAACGAATAGCTAACTAAAGGCTTTTAATCGAAATATTTAATGTTGCATTCTATTCTGGATTCCAATTTTTGCAATAATTCCATATTATGGCAATTGGAATATTTGCATTGTGTTACATTGTATTCTAATTCATTGAGAAAATGAGGACCAGTAGCATGTATGTTCCTTTTCCTTTGTTTGCAACTCCCTAAACATTCTATTCCATACAGGCGAAACAGTAGAGAAGAACTCTCGGACGGAGAAAACTATGATCGCAGAGGAGATTATTCAAAGGAAACATCTTCGTCAGGTCGCCCTCGCATGGTATCACGTAACTCTCGCCCTCATTCATCTGATGAGGAAAACAGTTATGATAATCGTCGTAGTAGCTCGCAGCAAAGAAGCGACAGAAGCCTAGAGAGAGATAATTATCGCATTACTAGTCAACGAGATCTGGACGAATCCCGTCTTTATGATTTAGAAGCTGATAACTCTCCTGAGAAGCAGACTAATGTCCGAATGATTTCGCGGTCCAGACCTTCACTGAATGGTCGTGCTACTACCGGCGGTTCATCCAGACCTGGTGGAGCATTTGTGCCAAAGGATGTTAGAAGCAGTGGAGGGCTTCCAAGCGGTCGCGGATCGTCTCGCAATGATGATGATTACTACGATGATCGCAGAAGGGGACGAGGCGACAGTTACGATCACCAAAATGGCGGCAACTACGACGACTTCCCTCCATCAGGTGGAAATAGTGGTCGCCACCGCGATTATCGTGATATTGAAAACAATCGTAGAGAAGATTCTTTTCGAGAAAGAGATATGAGAGATTCTCGAGATAATAATCGCGAAAATCGCTCCACTAATCGCAGAGATAACGACTATTTTGATGAGCGAGAAAGGAAACCCCAACCTTCTCGTCAAAACTTTGAACCTTCTAAACAAGTTCCTCGAGGTCGTGATGTTGCTCTTGATTTTGATGATGAACCTGAAGATGGCCCTCGTAAATCAGCTCATCCTAGTGGCAGAGATCTTTCTAGTAGGGCTTCTTACCGCGAAGCTGAGCACGAAGAAATTGGCAGAAGAAGAGATGATAGCACCGGTAGAAATAGAGGAGAAGCTTCATATCCCGATCGTTATTCTTCCCGCAGTAACCAACCCCCATCGCAGGATCGAAGACATAATACTGAGAGGGAAGAGTTCCAGTCAGATCCACGACTGAATCAATCCTTGAGAGCTGCACATGGATCGTGGACTGCTCAAGTAGATACAGTATCTGGGGAACGTAACAGAAAGGAAGGAGGTGGAAGTGATTTTGAGATAATAAGTGACCATGATGATAACCGAGACCGAGGATCTGAAGAGGACAGCATTGAAGAAATTCCGTCGAATAGTCATGGTCATTCTTCCAGAGGGACAGGTCGAAATCATCAAACTAAAGAACCACAACCGATAAAGGGAGAAGATGATGACTATCGTGCTCCTGCTGGATCCTTTGGACACTTCATCAGTAAGCAAGAGGAACAGGGTATTACATTACCAAGAAAATCCGGTAGATATGATGATACTCCAGAGGGAAGAGAAAGTAGCAGTGGCAGAGTTACAACCAATGTGAATGCATCCGGCTCATGGATGACTGGTGGTCCACCTTTAAAAGTTTCAACTCCTCCTCCAACTGCATCTCATTTAGCACCAGCAACTTTCTCTCACACATCCAGGAACTCCTTTGTATTAGTTGCTCATCCAAGAGGTATGAGAACTCAGCATGTACAATGCACTATCCTTCGTGATCGTACAAGCATGCACGGAAAGTTGTATCCCACATACGAATTGGTGCTTGAAGAACCCAGAAAGACTTTGATAATAGCGCAAAAGATGAGTCTGAATCGCACATCTAATTATCATCTATTTGACATGACTAGGGGTCAAGCTGGAAGTAAATTGTCTAAGAAAGCTGGAAATTACCTTGGAAAATTACGAGCAAGAAATGTTAATCGTACCGGTTATGCACTATTAAATCATAAATCTGATCGTGAAGAAATTGGTGGTGTTTTATTCGATAGAGTAACAATGATTGACCAAATTAAAGAAGGTAATCAACCCCGGCGTATGACGGTACTAATTCCCCCTATTGATGATGATGGACTATCAGTGCCCTCTCCATTGAACTCTCTTGGTGTAGAGTCTTTAACTGACCTATTGCAAGCTGTGGAAGAGAACAAGCGAGTTATTCCTGATCATTTTTCCTTGATGCATACTAAAGACCCTGTCTTTGAAAATGGCAATTATCGCCTGAATTTCCATGGTCGTGTCAGTATGCCGTCAGTAAAGAATTTTCAAATGGTATCTGATGATGATATTGAAGACATTAAATGTCAGTTCGGTAAAGTGGATAAAGATGTTTTCCATCTTGATTATAAAGCGCCTTTCAACGCTGTGCAAGCTTTCGCTCTTGCTCTTTGTCAATTCAACTTGTAATTTGACGTAGCTCCAACAAGGCGATACCATATCTTTGTTTTTCGTAAAATGTGATGGGCTGCAATAGATTTGATTTGTATCTTCTACAGTGGAGGTTGTGTTTGTACTGAAAATGTATATTTTGCGTCATCTGAAGTGAATTGATGTGTATTGAATACCATTGTTTAGCAGTGGCGTAAATAAATTGAGTTTTGATATTGATATTTCTTAGGCCTTATTATTACTGGCAGTATGTACATAAACACTTGTTACAATTATATCGCCGCGTGGGAGTAGAGGTAGAAATTCAAGAGGCACATAACAACTGGACGCAATTAGGAAGCTAGATGTTATTAGTCATCTTAATTTGCTTGTAGCGAACCCCGCGACAACACCAGATCCTGTAGGGACCACCCCCAATATAGTTACGGGCGATGAGGAAGGACTTAATACCGACCAAACCTAATAAGGTATTGTACTCGTAGTTTATTAGTATTGTACCAGCAGAAACCAATTGTTAGTTCGTTAGTCCTTAGCTCTAAAAATGACCACCCCACGCCCCACGCTTAATTAAAAAAATTAACTTTACAATAAATTAATTGAGGAACAATGTCAGGATCAAGATTGCTTTATACAGCTGGTGGATTGGCAGCTTGGGGTGGAATTGTAAAAATTTCTCATATATCTGTTGCATGTATGAAGGACTCTCCCAGTTCCGCTGCAAGTCATGTGGCGGTTCCACATCCACTAATACTGTCATCACATCATGTGCAGTGCTTGAAAGAAAATGGTCTGGTAGTAATCGACGATGTTTTAAGTGCTGATGAATTACACTCTACTAGAGCTGAAGTATTGCATATATTAGATCATACAAATCGATTCATCGACGATCCGAACGATGATCTCACCGTCCGAAGTGATTCCATTCTGTGGATTTCAGAGAAGATCAACCAAGGGCACAAGTCAACGCTTTCCAAGGCATTGATGCAAACTTTGCGTCTTTTGCGGTCGATTCCCCATGAGTTGTCATCCCTTCATGGATATGATGAAGCCACTCTTGGAGTTCCTCTCTCAAACCAACTCGCATGTTATGATGGCAGTGGTGCGAAGTATGTTGCTCATCGTGATACTCCAGCAGAAACAGGAGACTACGAATGGATCTTACAGCCTGGTATCCATGATCGCGCCTTGACTATGGTGCTTTATTTGAATGAATCATCTTGGGATTCTACCACATCAGATGGAGAAAACTGCGACGGAAACCTTCGATGCTTCATGAACACGGACACGAATGATTATACTGGAGAAACTGCAAAGAGTGTGATAAATATCGAACCTATTGGTGGTCGCTTGGTGATTTTCGATTCTAAACGTGTTCTTCATGCAGTGATGCCAACTTCTCAAAGGAGAATTGCCTTGACGAGTTGGATAGGAGGATCTCATTCAAGTCATGAATGGATGCGTACAATGTTCATTCCCTTTTCAGAAATTGATTGGCAATATTTGAAAAACAAGCTATCAAACAATAGCTTTTATTAGGATCCTATGCTTTCGAATGACTCTACCCATTAAACCAATGGTTTTCAAAGACTTCCATTAATCTTCATGAATGGGATACATAAAATCTGTTGACTGTTATGATTAAATCATCTATGCTATGTAACAGTATTGTTTTTTCAACTTTTATTATTCTGTTATTAACATTATGTTTTTGTATATGATATATAAAATTGATACAATATCGTTTGTTTTCTGTTAATGTTTGTCATCGATCATTATTGCAAAGTGAATAATTTTATAAACGACGCCATTTCTCAACTTTTTTATACAATTATTTTATTTCAATTCAAATATTCCAATATTCTCATAACTACGCATTATAATTACCGTTGACACTACCTTCTATAGACGACATATCATATGATATACAAAGAATAAATGACAAGAAAAAGATAAAAAAGGCAAATACTTGCAATTACTCTGATTAGTAAAGGGTTGTTATCTTCTACAATAACGAATAACTGGAATGATTTGAAAGAGCTTCAAAGAGCAATGAACATCCTTAAACGCATTAAAACATGGTGCTTGAACATTATCTTTCTTTCATGACGTATACCTCGTCCTCATTCTAAAATGTCAATGGACGATTATCGAATCGTTTGATAATATTGTTGGGGTCAATATTCAAGTCAAAGACTGCTTAGTACAACACCAGTACAGATGTGCCATCACAGCGATGAGGTGGATGATTATCTCTCTTCTCTCTCATTCTAATTGTATTGTAATAATACTTACATCAGAGTAAGTTGAGTCTTGTTGTCTTTTTTCAGAGGTGGATATTCATGATCAGAACAATGAAAGAATTCATCTCCCATGCGCACGCACACACACTCTCTACCATTCTTCCAACGCAGACGCAATCGATAAAGATACAATTGCTATAATAAGAATTTACTTATCAGCTGAATTCTTATTTGCTATTCAAAAGCAAACCTGAAGGTCTGAAGGTACTCTCAGCTCACCTTTCATACTGCACCTGGATAATAACAGCCGCACAAAATGATATCTTTCTATTGAGACTCTCTAATGCAGGCTCGATAAACATTGCCCATGGCTTTAAAACCTGGATAAACGTCATGGAATATCAGCAATAACTTGTCTTCTCCCTCTTTTATTATTGCCAAACTGAACTTTACTTCACTTCGGAATATATATTCGTGAATAAAAACACTTTCCAACTTATCTAACTCAACAAACTATAAGAAAGAGAGAGATCTGTATTAAAGTGAATTGGATCATCTATCATTTAAGAGAACCTACTTTAGCAACTTCTTGCCCAAACAAATACTTCTTTTTTATTCTGAATCCTAAATTCTGAATGATAGTCACTGACTCTATGTGGACAGAGAAATTTTAGCAAGTACTCAGAGATAAGAGCATTAATGGCAAATGCATAGTTATACCTTCAATTACAGTATCTGGCAAAATCAATGTGCAGTATAGTACGAGGGGAATACACGCAATGATAACTGCCCCGATGTTGGTTACCTGTGTGGAGAAGACTTGTGAAAAGGATGAAGGATTTGCATGTAAAATATACCTGCTGTCTCCAATATAGCATCAGCACAATGAGCATAATTGCCGACAAAGTCATCACAGCATAGATATAACGCAAATCATACTGATTCATCCCTATTTGGACATTCAAAACATCTGCGGTTGATGAAGAGACTGATGATCCTATGTCATGGGATCCATTGGAACTTCTGGAAGAATGATGATAATGCTTGGAATGATGACTATTTGCTGCTATTCTAGAGGCTTTATACTCAACGATTGACGAGGAAATGACTGTGACTTCGTAAAGTACCCTTCCGTTCGCAACCAATTGTCGAGTATTTCTTGGATACTCGTCGATCTCATTGCTTGGCAAGGGAGAATCCTCTTGATATTGTACTGAAGAAAACGTTGTTTTTGGTCCAGCGGAACGAGCATTGGTTGGTGATGTAGCGCTTGGGGGTTCTGTAGCAGGTATATACTTCGTCGAATTTAAAGCGAGCGAAAATTTCACTGAAGCATCTCTATCTTTGGGCTTTCCATTTTTCAAGATGTGACCAGATGTCGGTGCCACAATTTCTGATAATGCAGGTTGGTTGTCTGCTAAAGAAGAAAAACGGTCATTTATCTCCTTCATTGCATCACTCCCTATATAAGACCCAACCCTACAGCTAAGCCCTGATCGTCAATTTTGAGTCGTGTTCAAGATAAATAAGAGTATTCTTCAGAGCAACACGATACAGTGGGCTTTTTTAGACTCGAAAAATAAGATTATTTCTGAAAACTACTGGAATAATCTTATAGGGGGTACAATCTTAATTCAGGGCCTGGCTGTAACCCAATGATCATGTAGTTTCTACCGCCCTCTGATGATGTAGCTGTATGTACTGGACTTCGGGGCTTCGCTTGTGGGTTGCTCGATTGAGGTAGTTATGAACTTATTTTCTGAATTTGGTACAGCTGTATTGGTTGTATTTGGTATATTGTACTATTATTATTGTAGAATAAAGTCCGCATTTGCAGTGTTTTCGTAGTACATTTTAATACCTATATTGCGATGAGAAATCACACCAGCGATGAAAATCTTTTGGTTCAAGATGTCTAAGTACATGGTAAATAATAGAAAATCCTATTATTACCAATATATATGCCTTGATGAAATGCAATGCAAAAACATCTTGCATGCAAAGAAAATTCCAAATTGGTCTCACAATTTTTTCACACACAGTTGAAGATCGAACTTACAACTGGTCTCATGGTTTTGGACATTTCGGCAAGAATTTCCCATAGTCATATTCCTTTCCTTCGTTGGTGCTTCATCCGGATGTTGATGAGACATGAATAGTACAGCATTAATGATGCATGAGCGCCCTTTGTTGGCTCACAAACATTGGCAAAATGAAGTCAAGTCACCAGGCTTTACAGAAAGCAAAAAGAAAAGGGTAATAGATGAAAGAGATTCAAATGGCAGCAACTGTAACAGCAAACGCTGTCGTGGATTTCCTGGAATCGAAAAAGATAAGGAAAATCAAGGTCGCTGGACTCAACAGGAACACAATCTCTTCGTTGAGGGCCTGAATCGCTTTGGAAAGGACTGGGAGAAAGTGCAATCGGTTGTCCGAACTCGTACGCTATCTCAGATTCGTTCTCATGCACAGAAATATTTTCTTAAACTAACCAAATTCGAAGAGATGGAAAAACTTTTTGATAACGATAACCCAATCATTGTATCAGGGTATGTTGATCAGTTGAATCAAATAGCAACCGAAGAAATGCTATTGGTTGAATTAATGCAATACTTTTTAGAGGAACTCAAGCGAAAGAGAGACAATATAATTGACCATGTTAGGGAAGAAGAATCGTATGATGATGCGGAAGATAGTGAAAATGATGAGTCCAGTGAGCATGTTAAGCAAGATGAATATCAACCAGTAGAAGCTAACGCTAAGACTGCCCAAATCAATCTGATTTTTTCTTGCATTGATTTTCCACGAAAATCAATGGTATTAGAAACTGAGCCTGATACGGATCGAGAATGTGGGTCGAGCATTTGTACGTCACAATCCATCACATGTGCCCCGTTAGATGATGACATCTCTCAATGCTCTTGCTAATTGTAAGCACCTGTTTAATTGTTTATTGTTTTTTACCAGTTAGTATTATTGATATTTGTTTAATAGCCGCGTTGAGTTGTGTGTATATAGCAGAGTACTATCGTCCTATGATGCTACTTCATAGATGATAGAGCGTTCTTTTGATTTAATCATTGTAGATATATCATGATTTGATCTGAAAGGATCACTTTAATAATTACCGAAACTGGTTTCCTTTACAAAATCAACTTGATAATAAATACAAAACTATTATAATTAACAGAAGAATTAGCAATATGTACAATCACAATTAACCTCCTAGGTGGTTATTGTGGTAAGTATTGATTTTTGGTTGCCCATGCTATTTATCTTGTCCGTATCAGTAATAACGGAGAAACTTCCGTCCTGAGAACCAGCAAACAAGAACTGTTGATCTATAACGAAGGAGAATCACTCTTTGAAGAAATTTTACATTGATATTATCCTCACCTTCACTAAACCACAAGCACCTAACTGCACCATGTTCATGCAGATCCACATAATGAATTTCTTCTAAACTCCAAACCTCGCTAAATGTAACACGACCAGCGCTTGTTCCGCACACCAATATGTTCCCTGTTACTCCAGCAATTAACATGCAATCAATCCTGGTAAATTATAATGTTAAAAGGGATCAATATCAAATGGATATTATACGTACCGGTCACTTGCATCGATGGATTTTAAATGCTCACCATTCATCCAGAACAGCGACAGCTTCATGCTGGACCAGGAGTGGGCAAGAAGATAACCGGAACTCGCCGCTAAAGAAACATCAACTGCAGAGCCTACCATTTCTGTCATACTACGAATGTAAACGCCTTGCCGAGCGGTATGAATGCACAAAATTCCATCGCTATCGCTAGAAAGAATAATATCCAAATCACTAGAATAGGAAATTGATTGAATAGGCGCATGGTGCCCCCACAATGTGTGAATACACTCCAAACCAGATGAGAATATATTATCTGGTACTGCCGCAATACTCGCAATATCTTCAGTAATCGTTTCAGTACAAAGGTGATTTTGTAAAAACATAGTTGCCAGCGAAGGCTTTTCTACTGCCCATATTCGAAGAGTACCATCGTAACCACCAGTGATAAGAATATTATTGTGATGGCTACCTTGTTGCATACAAGTTATTCCTCCAAGGTGACCACTACTGACTGATGCTACTTCTTTCATCGTATCAATGTTGTGAAGCTTCAGTGTGTTGTCCCAATATCCACAAGTAATCAAGCGACCTTGAGCGAGAATATCGGGTAAGAAAATGCTTACATTCTTAGGGGACATATGCTTGAATAACGACAACATCGAAGCTGTGAACGTCGCTGGATTTTGCCGCCCACTTGGAGTTGATGTAATTGATATCTTTGATCGAGAACTACTCCACTCTTCTGTACTTTTCTTTCTCTCAATACGCATGGCATTGTAAAGCGTTCCAGCTGCTGGAGGTTTCTCTGTATCCAACCGCGCTTGCGAACTAGCCACACCTCCCAATTGGGTCAGTCCCTTAAACGCTGAACGCCAAGAGCTCAGAACACCTTGCTGTGGAGCAGGGCTGGAACTGGGAGGGGGTGGTGGAGGTGGTGATTGAGTAGAGGACGATTCTGAAGGAATATCTTCTGATTTCCCACTGAATTCACAATTTCCACCAAGTCCCAATGTAGATCCCCCAGTTACTATGTGGCTGCCACGAAGCAAACTTTCTGCTGCGGAGAGGGTTGAGCTTGGGAGTTGCTTCATTTTATCGATACGAATAGTGAAAGGTAAGTTCTCTGTGATGTCCGGGGTGACTATCCAGCGATAGTATCCGATTCCAAAATCACTATGGAAAGTAATGATCTTATCTCCAACACATCTCAATGCAATAATTGGTCCATGAGTCCTTCCAATTTGCCGCGTTCCTGCAGGAGTATATGCACGAAGCAATGGAATTCGGCCAATATTGGCACACAAAGGCAAGATACATTCATCTTTTGGAAGGCGACGAGGATGTTCACGTTGCAACAATTGAGAAGGAGTTTGTCCAAAATGTGTCACCTGAGCCTTTGCAGCCTCACGCTGCAGTGGATCTTCAATAGCCTCAATATTGATAGCACCTTCGTAAGTTAAATAATAGAAAATATTGTGAGCATCTTTGGCAGCTTGTCCAGTTTGTTTATAACCAAAGATCAAGTCTATCCAGTCATGTAGGTGTTCTGAGACGTATTCGCTTTCCAGTGCGTCACGATTAATCCGAACAAATTCATAAGGGGTTTTTGCCCATGGTGGTAAAACCACATGATCAACATCTCCACCTTCTTGGAGCTCACCGAGTGGAAGACGGTTAGAATTGATGAGAATTTCTGGACAGCAAAACAATTCAGGAATCAATTCCTTAACATCACTCATTGAGTTATTACACCCTTGCCAGGTTCGTCGAATGTCAAAAAATAAACGATCAGGACAATCGAATCGACCACCTTGTAATGCAATAGCTAA
>JACCEA010202865.1_pt1 | contig 17317 bp, 17 predicted proteins | sample 7449851 | NCBI WGS metagenome assembly JACCEA01 (sample SAMN15323453, study PRJNA562643) | freshwater metagenome | isolation source: river surface water | place: USA:Blue River Watershed | collected 2017-08-18
AAATATTCCAGCTAACGCAGATGGTACGCATAAATTAGATAAAAATTCTTTACACATTTGGCCTCGTGGAAATTATATGTTGATGGCTTTAGCAAATTTAGATGGAAGTTTCACTTGTACTTTATTTATGCCTCACGATGGCGAAAACTCTTTCGAATCCTTACAAACTAAAGAACAGTTAATAGATTTCTTCGCTAATCACTTTCCAGACACAAAAGAAGTTATTCCAAATTTAGTAGAAGATTTCTTTAAAAACCCTACGAGTTATTTAGTAACCATGAAGTGTTTTCCATGGACATTTAGTGATAAAGTAGCCTTAATTGGCGATGCTTGTCATGCTATTGTACCTTTTTATGGTCATGGAATGAACGCTGGTTTTGAAGATATTACTGTTTTAGAACAAATGATGGAACAATACGGTGACGATTGGGCTAATTTACTTAATGATTACGAAAATTCAAGAAAACCAAATGCCGATGCTATCGCAGAACTTTCCTATAGAAATTTTATGGAAATGAGTTCTAAAACAGCAGATGCAAATTTCTTACTTCAAAAGAAAATTGAAAAATGGTTTTCAGACAAACATCCCGAACTTTGGATTCCGTTATATTCTCGTGTAACATTTAGTCATCAACCTTATGCAGAAGCTTTAGCAATTGGCGACAGACAAAATGAAATTATGCAAGAAGTCTTAAAGATGGAAAATATTCATGAAAATTGGAATACTGAAATCGTAGAAAATAAAATCTTAGAATTGCTAAAAGCCTAATAAATTTTATTTACAGCTCATTTTTGTAGTAATATTTCTTACATTTGAGGTATTCTAAATACTTTCTATGGATTTTTTATTGCCTATAATAATTGTTGTATTACTATTGATGATTATGTCAAATGTTAATACAAAATTTCAAAGTTTACAAGATTCAGTTTCTCGTTTGCACGATAAAATTAATGAATTAAACAAAGAACTTAAACTTAAAGAAAAGTCTCCAAACGAAGCTATTAGAGAAATTTTCAGTGAAGAACCTCCTGCTAATAAGCCTAGAGTTATTATTGAAGAATCCAAGCCTATTTTTGAAACGGAAAAAACGATTTCTGTAGTAAGAAAATTTGCGCATCAAGAAGAAGATGCTGAAAAAAATGTATTCGATTCACCACCTTCTTTTAAAGACAAACCTATTGCTGTTTCGCAAAAATCGTGGTTTGAGAAATTCAAAGAAAACAATCCAGACTTAGAAAAATTTATCGGTGAAAACCTAATCAATAAAATTGGAATTCTAATTCTAGTTTTAGGAATTAGCTTTTTTGTGAAATATGCTATCGATAAAAACTGGATTAACGAAACTGCTAGAGTTGCTATCGGAATTTTATCTGGAACTTTAGTGATGGGAGTGGCTCATAAATTAAAGAAAAATTATATTGCATTTAGCTCGGTAATTGTTGCTGGAGCGATAAGTATTTATTATTTCACTATTGCCATTGCTTTCCACGATTATCATATTTTCAATCAGACGGTCGCTTTTGCAATAATGGTAGTCATTACAGCTTTTAGCGCATTCGTTTCAGTGAATTATAACCGACAAGAATTAGCCGTTTTGTCTTTAATTGGTGGTTTTGCTGTTCCGTTTATGTTAAGTACTGGACAGGGAAATTACGCGGTTTTATTTACATATATCGCTATTTTAAACTTGGGTATTTTAGCAATTGCTTATTTTAAAAAATGGAATATTGTTACTATTTTGTCTTTTGTTTTTACCACGATATTATTCTTAACATGGAGTGTAACCGAAATTGCAAATAATAAATTACCACATCAAGGAGCATTTATTTTTGCTACATTATTTTACTTTATATTTAGTATTACAATTGTAATTAATAATGTTCGAAATAAAGGTGTTTTTTCTACAATTGAATATTTTATTATTACAGCGAATACTTTTGTGTATTTCGGAATTGGATTGACAATCATTCAAGATGCGAAATTAGATTTAAAAGGAATTTTTACACTTTCTTTAGCTGTTTACAATTTTATTTACACAACTATTTTATTCAAGAAATTTGGATTAGAAAAAAATGCGGTGTATTTATTAATTGCTTTAGTTTTAACTTTTGTAACACTAACCATTCCAATTCAGTTTGAAGGAAATCATATTACATTATTCTGGGCTTGCGAAGCGGTAATGTTATTTTGGTTGTCTCAAAAATCTAAAATTAGTTTATTTAAAATCAGCGCCGTTGCTGTTCAAATATTAATGGTTTTTAGCTTAATTATCGATTGGTTTCAAGTTTATGGTGCTGTTGAATTAACTTTAAATATAATTCTAAACAGAATATTCATTACCGGAATTGTAGCTCTAGCTTCTTTAGTTGTTTCTTATTTTGTGTTAAATAGAGAAACGGAAAACAGCATTATTTATAAGTTCACTTTTCCAACAAATTTGTATAAAAATTTAGTTGCTTTATTTGCTGTTTTTGTGGCTTATTTTGTGGGGATTTTAGAAGTTTCTTATCAAGCAACAGAATTTTTGTCTAATTATCATTCTGCTTATTCTTTTTCTGTTGCATACCATTTTGTCTTTACTACAGCATTAATGGCTTATGTTTTTAGTAAAAATAAAGCGCATTTTTTTAAACCAATTCTTGTTTTAACTGTTGTAAATGTAATCGCTTATTTAGTTTTCTATTCCAATTTACCAACACATGAAATGGTTCAGAATATACAAATGAAAAGTAGTTCTAATTTTGCCTTTTATTTTCATTATATCTTGTTAATTTGCTTAGTATATCACTTCGTAATTCTGATAAAACAAATAAAAGATCATTCTGATTTCGAAATTTTTAAATCGAAATGGGCTATTTGGATACTTGTAGTTTCTGGAGTTTATATTTTAAGTAACGAATTATTAATACATGCGATTCATTTTAATGATACGACTGAAATTGAAAATCAAATTGCCAAAAAATCAAAAACAATTACAGATAATGATGCTTTGAGTTACGATATTCATTGGGTTATTTTAGACGGTATGGATCAGGTTAAAACGCAAGTCGTAAAAATTGGTTATCCCATTTTATGGGGAGTTTTATCTTTTATTTTGTTGATTGTTGGAATCAGGCACCAATGGAAACAATTGCGAATTATAGCTTTATCTTTATTAGGATTAACCGTATTGAAATTATTTATTTACGATATTAATAATGTTTCCGAAACAGGAAAAATCATTGCGTTCATCTTATTAGGAGTTTTAATTCTGATTATTTCGTTCGTATATCAAAAAATTAAAAAGCTAGTGGTTGATGAAATTCCAAATACAAATTCTGATGAAGTTTAAAATACTAATTTTCGTTCTACTGATTTCTGGTTTTGGGTTTTCTCAAAGTCATAAAGCGACTCTTTCAAAAATTGAAAAAGACGGTTTTCATAAGATTGCTATTTCGCCAGAAGTTCGTTCTGCAAGTCAGGATGATGCGAATTATTTGCGAATTTTAGATAAAAATAAAAAAGAAGTGCCGTTTGTGGTTTTTGATAGTGAAAAAAGAAGTTCTTTTATTTTTAATAAATTCAAAAATGTAAAAAAAGAAGTTATTTTAGATTCTATTAGTTCATATATTATTCCAATACATGAACATAAAATGAAATATTGTAGCGAATTATCATTGTTGATTTCTAATACAAAAATAGAAAAGAAATATACAATCAGTGGGAGTTATGATATGAAAGAATGGTTCGGATTAACTTCTAATCAGGTATTGACTGACTTATATAATGAAAGTGGAACTTCAGTTGAAAGAATCATAGCATTTCCTCAAAATAATTATAAGTTTTTAAAAATTGATTTCTTTGATAACATTTCTTTGCCAATCAATATTATTGATATTGGATTTAATAGAGGCGAACAAAAGACAGTTTTTTTTGATTATTTAACTGATTTCAAATATAAAATTTCAGAAGATAAAAAGAATAAGAAAACAATTATCACATTTTCTTCTAATAATTTTCAAAGAGTTGATGGAATTTCTTTTGATGTGAAAACAAAATTGTTTCTAAGAAATGCTAGAGTATTTATTAACTCAACTCGAAAAGTTAGAAAAAAGACTGAAAATTTTAAGCAAGAAATTTCTAGCTTCAATTTGAATTCTAATACTTCAAATAACTTTCAATTGAATGGTTTTTTTGAAAAAGAATTCTTCATCGAAATTGATAACTTGGACAATCAACCTTTAGAAATTTCAAAAATCAAAGTATTCCAAAATACAATTTCTGTTGTGGCCGATTTAAAAGCCAATGAAAGATATGAAGTAGTTATCGATTCTACTTTAGCAAAGCCTAACTACGATTTAGCAAATTTTACTGAAAATTTCACGTCTGATTTACCAAAAGCAACGATTTCAAACTTAGAAAAAATTGACGCAGAAGTTAAAAACGCTTCTGAAAAATCATTTTGGCAAAAACCAATTTTCTTGTGGACTGCCATTTTATTGACTTTGCTTATTCTAGCTTATTTTGTTTTCAGTATGTTAAAAGAAGTGGAGAAAAAATAACTACTCTTCTTCACGATGCACTTTGGTGAAATCAAAAGCAGGCTTGCAAATAGCAATGTATTCGCATTCTTCAGAAAAAGGATTAGAATATTGTACTCGAGTATTGGCTTCAATTTTTATAGATTGGCCAGCTTCTAATATAATGGTTTCATCTTCAATGATAAACTGCTTTTTACCTCTAATGATATAGGTGTATTCTTCGAATTCTGGTGTTTGAAAAGGCTCACTCCAATTAGGCGGAGCAATCATATGTGCGATGGAAATATCATTATTTTGTGTGGCAACTTTTCCGTGATGTTCTTCTATTATCTTTCCATCTGTAGTAGGAACAACAAAAGGTGTTTTTTGAATGATATATTTTTTCATAGACTTATTATTTTCCTTTTAAAACACGCATCAATACACTAAATGCACCACGAATAAAACTAGCGCTAGTTACTACTTTTACTACTGATTTTCCAATTACAGATGCGGTACTCGGTTCTTTGCTTTCTTGTTTTTCTTCTTCAACTTCTGCAGCTTCGGCTGAAATTTCTTCAATTTTTTTAGTTAAAATTTCATAAGCACTTTCCCTATCAATTTCTTCTGCATATTTTTTAACTAATTTCGATTTCGAATTAATCGTGTCAATTTCACTTTGGGTTAAAATGTCCATTCTGCTTTCAGGTGTTCGCATCATGGTTGCTGCTAATGGGGTTGGAATTCCTTTTTCGTTCAAGGCAGTAACTAATGCTTCACCAATTCCTAAAGAAGTTAATAATTCTTCTGTTTTGTAAAATTCAGAAGTGGGATAATTATCTGCAGTTTGATTGATGGCTTGTCTATCATTCGCAGTGAAAGCACGCAATGCATGTTGTATTTTTAAACCTAATTGTGCTAAAACGCCTTTCGGAATGTCCATTGGGTTTTGTGTGATGAAATACACACCAATTCCTTTGGAACGAATTAATTTTATTATAGTTTCAATCTGATCTAATAAAGTTTTACTAGCTTCATTAAATATAAGGTGTGCTTCGTCAATAAAAATGACTAATTCTGGTTGTTCTACATCGCCTTTTTCTGGCATTTGGTTATAAATCTCAGCTAATAAATTCAACATGAAAGTTGAAAATAACTTTGGTTTATCCTGAATATCGTTTAATCGTACTATATTAATGTATCCGAATCCGTTTTCATCAATTCGCATCAAGTCTTCAATTTCAAAAGATTTTTCACCAAAAAAGATATCGGCACCTTGCTGTTCTAATTCGATGATTTTTCTAAGAATGGTTCCTGTTGTTGCAGTTGAAATTTTTCCGTACGATTCTGAAATTTCTTCTTTTCCTTCTTCAGTAATATAATTCATTACCTTTTTAATGTCCTTTAAATCTAATAAAGGCATTTTGTTATCGTCACAATATTTAAAAATTACTGAAATAACACCAGCTTGAGTATCATTCAAATCTAAAATTCGGGAAAACAAAACCGGACCAAATTCCGAAACAGTAGCTCGAAGTCGCACACCATTTTGTTCCGAAAGGGTTAGCAATTCGGTAGAAAAACCTTTAGGTGCGAAAGGAATATTTAGTTTAGCATGACGTTCTGTAATGAAACTTTTTTCTTCACCAGGTTGGGCTACACCAGAAAAATCACCTTTAATATCCATCATTAAAACCGGAATCCCCTTTGCAGCCAACTGTTCAGATAATACTTGAATCGTTTTTGTTTTTCCTGTTCCAGTAGCACCAGCAATTAATCCATGGCGGTTTAATGTTTTTAAAGGAATATTCACGGGAGTTTCCGCAATGGTTTCGCCTTCAAACATTCCAGCACCAAGAGTAATGGAATCACCTTTTGAAGAATAACCAGATTGTAAGGCAGAAATAAAGTTTTCTTTTGACATTTTAATGAGTTTTTGTTAATACAAAGATGGATTTTTTTTTAAAAACATGGAAATTTTATGTAACAAAAACCAATTTTAAGAGACTTTACATTTTCTTAACATTTCAAATTATTAAAATAATCTTTTTTTATTGAATAATTAATAGCTAAATACAAATAATTTTAAATATAATTTCGATATACTAGTTTTTTGGTACGATTGTTGCATAATTTCAAACTTGAAATGCAATTTTTATTAAATTAGTTTTTTTTTAAAACCTAATTCGCATAAATTTGCGACTATCAAAATAAAATTGAAATCAAATAATTAATCAATTCAAACTTAAAAATTTTAAAAAATGGAACAGGATTTAAACGTTTCTGTAGAGAACAAAGGAAGCAAAGGAAGTAGTGTTTTTGCAGCTTTAACTATTGTAATTTGTATAGTTATTGGAGCTTTATTATGGAGTTTTGTTATGGGTGCGCCAGCAAACTTCGTTAAAAATGATCCAGCTGGACAACCGTTACCAGGAAATTACTTAGGTATGGTTTATAAAGGAGGATACATCGTTCCTGTGTTAATGGGATTATTGTTAATGACAATTGTTTTCTCTGTAGAAAGATTCATCGTTTTGAAAAAAGCAGCTGGTAATGGAAATTTAGATAACTTCGTAAAAGGAGTATTATCTCAAATTAAAAGTGGAGATGTTCAAGGAGCAATTACAGCATGTGATACACAAGAAGGTTCTGTTGCAAATGTAATTAAAGCAGGTTTATTAAAATCAGAGCAAGTTAAAAAAGATGGTTTAGATGTTGATACTGCAACTGAAAACATTACTAAAGAAGTAGAACAAGCAACTTCATTAGAAATGCCAATGTTAGAAAAACACTTAACTATTATTTCTACTTTAGTATCTATTGGTACATTATTAGGATTATTAGGAACAGTATCTGGTATGATTAAAGCATTCGCTGGATTAGCAGAAGGTACTCCAGACCAAGCAGAATTAGCAAATGGTATTTCTGAGGCATTAATTAATACTGCAACTGGTATCTCAACTTCTACGTTAGCAGTTATCGCTTACAACTATTTTACTTCTAAAATTGATACTTTAACTTATTTTATTGACGAAGCTGGTTTCGCAATTTCTCAAGCTTACAAAAGAGCTAAAGGAGGAAACTAAGATTTCATAAAAATAAATTATAAAGTTAAAATAAAGTAAAATGGCAAATATAAAAACATCTAAAAAAAGCACAAGAATCGACATGACGGCCATGTGTGACGTTGCGTTTTTGTTATTGTCCTTTTTTATTATGACAGCAACAGCAAAAGTACCTGAGCCTAAGCCAGTAGATACGCCTGCGTCAACCGTTAAAGCTAAATTGCCAGAAAGAAATTTATTGACTATTACTATTGGTGATAGTGCTGTATATTTAGGAATGTCTGATAGAGAAACTAGAATTGCGGCTTTAGAGGCTATGTCATTAAAATACAATATAGCTTTTACGCCAAAAGAAATTAAAGATTTTTCTTTATTAGAGTCATTCGGAGTTCCATTGGATCAATTAAAGTCTTTACTAGCACTTGAAAATGGTAAAAGAAACAAACCAGGAATTCAAGAAGGTATTCCTTATAAAGGAGATATTTCTGAAAATGAATTGTCTGACTGGGTTTTTTATGCAAGTGAAGCGGTTATCTTGGAACAACAAGGTAGAGGTGTAGAAAAATTAAAAGAAATTGAAGTTGCTATAAAAGGTGGTTCTAAAGAAAAATATCCAGTTGTAAAAAGAGTATTTGATATTCTTCAAAAACAAAACGTGAATAATTTTTATTTAGTAACTTCATTAAGAAGTGAAGATTTTTAATTAAAATAAAAATATAACATGGCAGAATTAAATACCGGTGGCGGTGGCGGTAAAGGCGGTAAAGTAAGAAGTAAAAAATCAAACCCAGGAGTTGACTTAACTGCGATGGTGGATTTAGCTTTCTTATTGATTACTTTCTTTATCCTAACAACCACATTGTCTAAGCCACAATCAATGGATTTATCTTTACCTGATAATGATAAGCCAGATCCAAATGCAACTCCTCCGGAAGCTCCAGCTTGGAGAACACTGACGGTTGTTTTGGGTAAAAATGATAAGTTGGTTTATTATATTGGATTAACAGATGCTCCTTATGTTGATGCTGAAATTAACGGAAAGCCAAAATTGGAAAATTATGGTGGAAAAGGAATCAGAAAAGCAATTTTAGCACACAATAAATATGTGTTAGAGCATGTTGATGATCCAAATAAAGAAGGATTAACCGTTCTTATAAAAGCAAGTAAATCGGCAAATTATAAAAACGTTGTTGATATATTAGATGAAATGGCAATTATTAAGCCACGTTCATATTCTATAGTAGATGTAACTCCAGGCGATATCAAAATGCTTGAAGATAAAAAGATAAAATAACCTAACTTTAAATATACAAAAATGAGTGTAAACGCAAATCTTAGCGAAGCTAGCTTAATAGATAATATATTCGAAGGACGTAATAAGAGTTATGGTGCATACGAATTAAGAACTAACAGTTCTAAAAGAACAGTAGTAGCTTTAATTTTATCTTCAATATTTTTCATCGGAATGGTTGTTGCTCTATACTTTACTATGAAAAGTAAAGAGAAAGTAGAAGAGAAAATTACCAAAGTGGAACTTAAAAAAGTAAATACGCCACTTAAAAAAGAGGAAAAGAAAATTCTTGAGGAAATCAAAAAAGAAATTCCAATTGAAAAAGTAAAGTCTGTTGTTGATATTGTTAAAAACGTTCCTCCAGTAGTAGTTGCAAAAAAAACTACTGATAAAGAGATTCCTCCAACGGATGATTTTAAAGATAAAAAAACGGGTTCTGATGATGTAAAGGGTGATGCAACTGCCCAAAAACAAAAAGAAGGAGAACAAGCACAAGAAGACCAAAAAGGAGATGATACAGATTATAATCAAATTTTTACCTCTGTACAAGTTTCAGCTTCGCCTCCAGGTGGTATGCAAGCTTTTAGAAAGCAAATTGCAAGTACATTTCGCTTACCTGAAGTAGAAGAGACTACAACTGGTAATGTTATTGCTAAGTTTGTCGTTTCAGAAGATGGTTCAATTAGTGATATTAAAATTTTGAAAGAAAGTCCTGCCGGTTTAGGTTTAGGAAAGGAAGCAACTAGAATTTTATTAAAGTCTCCTAAATGGACACCTGGTATCGTTAACGGAAGAAGTGTAAAACAATACTATACTTTACCTATTTCAATTCAAATTACTGCTTCAGAATAATATGAATTGGTTAAATAATTTAAAACAGAAATCGCCCAAACAGCGATTTCTGTTTATTTTAGGACTTTTAATATTTTGTTTTTATTTGTTTTTAGCCTATTTGGTTGCCTTCTGGGAAGAGTTTCCTCTTGAAGTTTCCATGACTAGAAGAAGGATATTTTCAGGTTTATTAGTGTTGTATGCAAGTTTCAGATTTTACAGATTAATTAAAAAAGAAGAAGAGTAACATGAAAAATAGTTTCATTACAATATTATTTTTAAGTTTTGCATTTAGTTTTGGACAGCGTACAACCTCAGAGAAAAAAGTTTCTCATGACAAGCCAGTTGTTTCACCTGTTAAAGTTAATGCCAACAAAGAAAAAAATAATATTAAAGGTGATGCAGAAGTTACTCCTCCAAAAGAAGACTCTGATTATTCTCCAATTTTTACTTCCGTAGAAGTGCCAGCTTCACCTCCTGGCGGAATGAATGCATACAGAAAATATATTTCAGCATCTTTTAAATTACCAGAGGTTGATGAAACTACAAATTGTACTATTGCTGCTAAATTTGTGGTTTGGGATGATGGCTCAATTAGAGACATTATGATTATTAAAGAAGAGCCTCGTGGATTAGGTTTAGGTAAAGAATATGTTAGACTTTTAAAAGAATCTGAAAAATGGACTCCTGGCACTGTTAGTGGGAAAGTTGTAAAGCAATTTTATACAATGCCAATTGCAATCCAAATTCAAGCTTCAGATGAAGATACCAAACCAAACACAGAGATAAAAAAAGAAGAAGTAAATTTGATTGAGGAAAATGTAACGGATTCAATTACTGAAACAGATTACAATCAAATTTTTATGTCTGTTCAAGTTCCAGCAGAACCGCCTGGTGGAATGAATGCGTTTAGAAAATATATTGGAACAAATTTCAGATTGCCTTATGTAAATCAAACTATCATGGGAACAGTTGTTGCCAAATTTGTAGTGTGGGATGATGGTTCAATCAGAAATATTCAAATTGTTAAGGAAAGTCCTGCTGGTTTAGGTTTAGGTAATGAAGCTATTAGAATTTTAAGTAATTCGGAAAAATGGAAACCAGGGATTTATAATGAACGAAATGTAAAACAATATTTTACTTTACCAATTTCGATTCAAATTACACCTGCTGATAATTCTCAACCCAAAAAGAATTAATATTCAAACTTATTTCTTTAAAAAAAGTCTAGCACATGAGATATATTAGTACAGTATTTTTATTTTTTAGTTTTGCATTTGTTTTTGGACAAGATACTATCGTACCAAAAGAAAATGCAAAATTGGTTAAAGAAAATGCTTCCAATGTAACAGTAAGTGCTGAGCCAAAATGTGGTTCTATAGTTTTTAGAAAAAAAATAGAGAGATCTTTCCGTTTGCCTGATGTTAGTGAAAAAACTTCGGCAACTGTGATAGTAAAATTTGTGGTTTGGGATGATGGGTCTTTGAGAAATTTTGAAATTATTAAAGAAACACCTGCGAATTTAGGGTTGGGCAAAGAATTAATTAGACTTTTAATGAAATCTAAGCGATGGAAGCCCGGTAAAGTGAATGGAAGAAAAGTAAAACAATATTTCACAATGCCAGTTAGTATTCAAATTATGCCGTCAAAGAATCTTGTGCAACAATCTAATGATGATTCAATTCAAAAAAAAGATTAATATGAAAAATAGTTTCACTGTTATTTTATTTCTAAGTTTTACAATTGGTTTTGGGCAAAAAAAACAACTTGTAAAAAAAGAACCGGTAAAAAAAACTGTTGTTTCTCCTAATGAAATAAAACCTAAAGTGGAGGATCAAAAATCCAACGATACGGGTTTTTATGTTACAGCAGAACCTTCTCAAAAACATATTGATGAAGAAATAGATTATTCTCAAATTTTTACATCTGTAGAAAAACAAGCTACTCCAATAGGAGGGATGAATGCTTATAGAAAGTATATCTTGTTGTCTTTAAAATTACCAGAAGTTGATAAAACAATGACTTGTGATGTTATTGCTAAGTTTGTGGTTTGGGATGATGGCTCAATTAGAGATGTATCAATAATAAAAGAAAATCCTTCTGGTTTAGGATTGGGACAAGAAGTTGCTAGACTTATAAGTAGTTCTAAGAAATGGATTCCCGGACAAATAAATGATAAAAATGTTAAGCAATATTTTGCTATGCCATTTAAAATTTTAATCGAAGGAAAAGACGAAGAATCTATACCAAACGATGAAATAACTAAAGAAGAAAATCCAAACATATCTGAAAATAGTATTGCTTCACCAGAAAAACATGCTGAACCAATAGGTGGGATTACAAAATTTTACAAAGATTTAGCCTCAAAAATACAAGTTCCAGATGTTGATGTAGCTGGAAATTATAAAACCAAAGTCAAGTTCGTGGTAAACCAAGATGGAAGCCTTTCTGATTTTCAGGTTTTAGAAGAAACACCATCTAAAGTTGGTTTAGGTTTAAATGTGATTAAATATTTGCAAAGTATAGAAAATTGGATACCAAGTGAACAAAACGGTAAAAAAGTAAAAATGTATTTTGTTTTACCCGTTACTTTAAATATTGAACCAGAACCAGTAATAAAGAAAAAAGACTAACATGAAAAAAATAGTTTCCATATTTGTACTACTTGTTATTGTAGTTTTCGCATGTAAAAAATCCGAAAATGGGGCAGAAGATGAATCTTACGTAAAAGGTAAAGCCGAAATTTATGTTGATGAATCTTTATTGCCAATTGTAGAAGATCAAGAACTGGTTTTCGAAAATAAATATCCCAAAGCCAACATAAAATTAATCCCTCAGTCGGATTCGGATATTGTTAATTTATTATTACAAAGAAAAATTGACATAGCTGTTTTGTCTCATGAACTTACAACAACACAAGAAAAAACTTTAAGAGATAGAGATGTTGTGGGAAAAAACACTCCGTTTGGCTCAGATGCTATCGCACTAATCGTAAATCAAGCTAACGAGAAAACAGCCATAACTACTTCAGAAATATACGATGTCCTAAAGGGTAAAAAAACGGAGATTCAATATGTGTTTGATAACGAAAACTCAAGTACTTTAAGCTACTTAATGCAAAAAGCAGGTGTTAAAACTTTACCAAAAAGTGTCACAGCTCTTAAAAATAACTTAGAAGTTATTAAATTTGTTTCCGATAATAGTAATTCAATTGGTTTTGTTGGTGTAAATTGGTTGCTAAATCCATCAATGGAGTTAGAAGCGACTGTTAATAAAGTAAAAGTTTTAGCCGTTGGTACTACAATTGAAAATGCTGTGAAGCCAACCCAGACTTACATTGAAACCAATGAGTATCCATTCGTAAGAAAAATATATTTGTTAAATTATCAAGGTCGAACAGGTTTAGGCATGGGATTTGCTTCCTTTATTAAAAGCGAAGTTGGTCAACGTATTATTCTTAAATCAGGATTAGTACCTATAAAAATTCCAACAAGAGAAATCAGAATAATAAAAAATAATAAAAAATAATAAAAGAAATAAAAAAGTAGAAATGAAAACAGTTATTTTATCAAGTTTTGCCACTATTTTTACTACATTGGTAGTAAACGCTCAAGATATTGAGCAGGTTAAAAAAACAATCGACGCCGAAAAATTTTCTGATGCCAGAAAATCTTTAAAATCTATGGTTGCTTCAGCTCCAGATAAAGGTAAAAACTACTTTTATTTAGGTCAAGTATACGTTGCTCTTGAAAAACAAGATTCTGCACGTGTATATTTTGAAAAAGGTAAAACAGCAAAAGATGCAGGTCATTTAAATTTAATTGGTTTAGGTCAGTTAGAATTATTAGACGGTAACAAATCTGCAGCAGAAACACATTTCACAAACGCTTTAGCTTTTGCTAAAAAGAAAAATACCGAAGAGCAAATTTTTATTACTCAAGCTTATTTAAAAGCTACAAGTCCAGATGTTGCAAAAGCCTTAATCGCTGCAAAAGCTGCTGTAGCTAGTGATCCAAAATCTGCTTTAGCACAAGTCGCTTTAGGAGATGCTTTGGTAGCTAACAAAAACATCAACGATGCTTATGTTGCTTACAGAACTGCTGGTGAATTAGATAAAACATTATTAAGAGCGCAATTGCAATTGGCTATTATCACAAGAAATGCACAAGCTTTTCCAGAGGCTTTAAAAGCATTCAATGATATTATCGCAATAAATGCAAGCTACGGACCAGCGTACCGTGAAAAAGCAGAAACAAATTTAGCTTGGGCGTATGCAAAAAAATCTGTTTTTGAAGAAAAAATTGCTGCTGCTCTAGAAGATTATAAAAAATACATGAGCTTAACGGATGTGTCAACAGATGCACGAATTAAATATGCTGATTTCTTAATCCTATCTAAAAAATGGAAAGAATTAGAAGCAGAAGCTTTAGCAATTCAAAAAGCAGATAATGTAAATCCAAAAGTATTTAAATATTTAGGATATGCTTATTCTGAAAATGGGAATACAGAAGGTGCAATCAAAGCTTTAAATCAATATATGTCAAAAGTTGATGCTAAAAAAATTAATGGTAAAGACTATTTATATTTAGGAAAAGCAAAATTAGCGACATCAATGGACGATAAAGGAATCGTTACTAATCAAGCTAAATTTAATGAAGCTATTGCCGATTTAACAAAGGCTTCCGACTTAAACCCAATTTTATCAGCTGAGTTTACAGAAATCGGAATCAAATTATACTCAGGAAAAGCTTATTTAGAAGCTTCTAAAGTTTTTGAATTATCTGTTAAGAACACCAATTCTAAAAGCTATAGCCGTGATAACTATTTGTTAGGAAACTCAATTTTGTTTTACGCGGAAAGTAAAACTGCTGCACAAAAAGCCGCTTTAACTGCAGAATTCGCAAAAGCAAACAAAGCATACGAAGAATCTATTAAAGCTTCACCAAATGCTCAAGATGTTTATTTTTATAAAGGTCAATTAAATAGAGTAATTGGAACAAAAGAATCAAATGCACAAGCTGTTTTAGATTATGAAGGTTATGTAAAAACAGTTACTGCAAAAGGTGATGCTGAACTTGCTAAACCAGCAGTAAAAGAAAATTTATTCGAAACTTATACTTTCATTGGAGCAAATTACGCAACTACTGATAAAGCAAAAGCTATCGAAAATTTCAAAAAAGCCGCTGAAATTAATCCAAACGATACCTTCGTTAAAGAATCTTTAAACGCTTTAAATAAATAATACAAGAATAAAATTTTTAAAAACCGATAGCGAAAGTTGTCGGTTTTTTTTATATCATATTTTTAAGGAGCCATTTCCAGCTTTCCATTCTAGTTGTTCTCATAAATAAGTAAAAACTAAATTTCACAAAAAAGCTTCCGGTGGTCGCCTTCTTGTAAAAAGTTTTTATCTCATTTCTTTCTAACAAGCTACCATTCCAATCTGGGCTAGATAATAGTAGTTATATAAAAACTTCCCACTTCTAACTTCAAACTTCCAACTTTGTATTATCTTTGCATCCAATTAATAAAATATGCTTAATAAAGAAACACAAATATTAGTCAACAAAGGCGAAATGCTTCCGTTAATGGAAGAGTTTTACACCATTCAAGGGGAAGGATTTCATACAGGAACCGCTGCTTACTTCATTCGAGTAGGTGGTTGCGACGTTGGATGCCATTGGTGCGACGTAAAAGAAAGCTGGAATGCTGATTTACATCCGCCAACTGCTGTAGAAACTATCGTGACTAATGCCAAAAAATATGCCAAAACAATTGTTATCACCGGTGGTGAACCTTTAACTTGGGATATGAATCCAATTACAACAGAATTAAAAAAAGCAGGATTAAGTGTGCATATAGAAACTTCTGGTGCATATGATGTAACAGGAACTTGGGATTGGTTTTGTCTTTCTCCAAAGAAAAATAAATTACCAGTAGATTCCGCTTACGCTATTGCCAACGAATTGAAAGTAATCATCCACAACAAACACGATTTTATTTTTGCAGAAGAACAAGCCGCAAAAGTAAATCCGAATGCCATTTTATTCCTTCAACCAGAATGGAGCAAAAAAGAAGAAATGACACCACTAATAGTAGATTATGTTATGAATAACCCAAAATGGAGAGTTTCACTACAAACACATAAATATTTAAATATTCCGTAAGTAGAAAATTCTAATAAAAAAATCCAAATTCCAACTTATTGCAAATCGGAATTTGGATTTTTTGTTTTCAGGAGTCAATAAAAGATTTTTAAAACTTCTTCGATTTCTTAAATCTGTATTGCTTCTATAAAATTATTATGAAAGTTTGGCCAAATAGTCAAAATGCTCGCCTTCTTCAATTAATTCACATTGCAAACCATTCGCATGTGCCGCATTTTGTAAAGTGTTATAATCTATATACAACCATGGAAAAGTATCTTCAGTTTCTCCTTTATATTGCACCGTAAAAGTCAGTTCACCATAATAACCATCAGCAGGAATACAATAAGCACCATCTTCATCTTGGTCAAACATATAAATTAAATCCGATGAATCAATTAAAATTTGTCCGTCTTCATTTAATAACGATTTTAATTTCTGCAAATATTTTGCCGTTTCCTTCAAAGTTCCGAAAATTCCAGTTCCGTTCATTAAAAGTAAAATCGTATCAAATTTATTTTCTGAATCTAAATCTAAAATATTTTCCACTTTCACATGATTAATTCCTCGAAGTTGGCACGCTTTAACGGCATTTTCAGAAATATCAATGGCCGTAACTTCTAATTTTCTTTCGTTTTGTAATTCTAAAGCATGACTTCCAGCGCCACAACCCACATCTAAAACTTTACCTTTTGCTAATTGCAACGCTTTTTGTTCCAATTTAGGCATGTCGTTATAACTACGGAATAAATAGGCAACGCTCATTTCATCCGCTTCTGAAATGGATGTTTCGGTAATTAAATCTTCAGGAGAATTATTAGTTTGATAATCTAGTATCGCTTTTCCAAAAAGGTCTTTCATTTATTCTGAATTTATTTCAGAATCTTTACAGATTCTAGTTTGTTATTTATATTTCAAAATTCAACATTTGTTATTCTTAAATCAGCATTCAAAATCGTAGCTTTGCAATTCATTAATAAACGACATGTTAAAACCAGCATTAAACGAAATTCAAAAACTAGCCAAAGATACGCATATTGAAACCAAAAAATATTTCGATAAGCTAAAAAAACGTGTGCCTAAAAATTTAGATTATGTGATGCAAGATTTACATGATGCCGAATTTAAAAAAACAGATTGTTTAGAATGTGCCAATTGCTGCAAAACAACTGGTCCGTTATTTACAGATGCCGATGTAGAACGAATTGCAAAACATTTTAAACAAAAACCACAACAATTTATCAATCAGTTTTTACGAGTAGATGAAGATAATGATTATGTGTTGAAATCGGTTCCGTGTACGTTTTTAGATAGTGACAATAAATGCTTCATTTACGATGTTCGACCAAAAGCTTGTCGCGAATTTCCTCACACTGACAGAAAAAAGTTCAATCAAATTACAGATTTAACTTTACTAAATGTTGCTATTTGTCCAGCCGCTTTTAATATTGTGGAGAAAATGAAATTGAAATTACCGTTGTAAT
>JACCEA012393685.1_pt1 | contig 17312 bp, 11 predicted proteins | sample 7449851 | NCBI WGS metagenome assembly JACCEA01 (sample SAMN15323453, study PRJNA562643) | freshwater metagenome | isolation source: river surface water | place: USA:Blue River Watershed | collected 2017-08-18
TGGAACGGCAATAAAACCACATCGCGTCAGGAGTATGAGCGCGATATTCTCACTGCGGCTTTAACGGCGACTGAGCGGGCACAAGGCGCATATAAAATTGAAGAGAGTCGTGTGGACTATCCGCTCGCGGAAGATGAGGCCAGTGTATTTCGCAGCAAGGGCTTTGATATTTTTGGCACAGTGGCTGGTAACCAAAAGTTGGCGCACGAGCAAAAAATCATAATTCCATCGCCGTTGATGAAAGGAATTTTGGGCTACCGAATTTTAATTATCCGTAAAGCGGACGCACAAAAATTTGCGGCAATTAAATCGGCGGCGGAATTAAAAAAATTGCGCATGGGAATTCCCGCGACCTGGGCTGATGCAGGTCTATTTCGTCATAACGGCTACCCGGTGGAAGAGAACGGCAGTTTTGATGATCTATTCCAACGTTTGGAAAATAACGAATTTGATTATGTGACCTTTGGTGCGAATGAAGTGACAGGTGTATTTACCGAGCGAGCGGCAAAATCCGGTAAATTAATGATCGAACCGTCGCTGCTGGTTTACTACCCGTTTCCGCTGGTGTTTTATGTGAACCCGAAGCAACCCGCGTTGGCGGAGCGAGTAACCACGGGATTGAAGGCGATCATCAGCAATGGAGAGCTGGATAAAATTTTTAATCGCTACTACGGCGGTCTCCTGGGGCCTTTACAGCTAACTCAACGCACGCGTATTACCCTTGAAAATCCTATCCTGCCGAAAGAAATGGCCGGATTTAAGCCCGGCATTTAACTATTGAACCTGCGCAAAGCGTTCAATTAGCTGCTTGCTGATAATTGTCATACCAACTCCATGACAATCGTGGTTTTACTGATACACCGCCGCCCCCTTATTCTGTCTTTAAGGATGTCGCAGGGGCGCGGCGATCTGATCCTCGCTTGGGGACAACATTGCACTGAAACTGCTAGGCTCTGGCCTGAGTCTTGCGTGATAATGCGGCACTCGGATAGAGCTCCACATAAAAAACCACAAGATTAAGGGCAAGTGCACTGTGACTAATAAAGACGAACTTTTATCGCAACTTCGCATCAATCGCGATCAGCAACCGGCAGGTGAAAGTAAAACTCACTTGTGGGTTGGTGGCGGTGTTGCGTTGTTGTTGTTAACCCTGGGTGTCAGTTACTTCAACAATCCTGCGCCAGTTAAGGTGCAGGTGGAAATGGCGCGTATGGCGGTGCCGGACTCATCCTCTGCCACAGTGCTGGATGCCACCGGTTATGTAGTGGCGCGTCGCATCTCTACGGTTTCATCCAAAGTGACCGGGCGTGTGGCGGAAATTTTTATTGAAGAAGGTCAGCAGGTTGAGAAGGATCAGGTGGTTGCACGATTGGACGATTCCAATACCGCCAAGGCGGTGGAGTTAAGCAGAGCAGAGTGGCGCTCCGCAAAAACCCTGGTAACTGAAACCCAAGCGCGTTTGACCGAAGCTAAATTAACATTGGAGCGCACGACCGAATTGGCGCGGACCCAGTTAGTGAGTGCCGCGGCCTTGGATAAAGCGCGTGCCGACTTTGATTCACTGCGTGCGCAATTGGACGCGCGCAATGCGGAAGTTGACGTGAGTCAAAAACGCTTGGCGCTTCAGCAACAAAATCTCGATGATTTAACCTTGCGCGCGCCCTTTGCCGGGGTAGTTATCAGCAAAGATTCACAGCCCGGCGAAATGATTTCGCCTATGTCTGCTGGTGGTGGTTTTACCCGTACCGGTATTTGTACTTTGGTGGATATGGCGTCGCTGGAAATTGAAGTGGATGTTAACGAATCCTACATTCAGCGCGTGCGCAATGAACAATTTGTACAGGCTGTGCTGGAAGCTTATCCCGAGTGGAAAATTCCCGCAAAAGTCATCGCAATTATTCCCGCCGCAGATCGCCAGAAGGCCACGGTAAAAGTGCGTATTGGCTTCCAGGTGAGTGACCCGCGCATACTGCCGGACATGGGGGTTAAAGTAGCGTTTCTGAACGCCGAGCCAGTCGTAGACGAAAAACCCAAAGAACCTTTGGGTGTGCGAGTGCCCATCAGTGCGGTGCGCAATGACGGCGAAAATAAATTTATTTTTGTGGTGAAAGATGGTGTCGCAGAGTTGCGTAAAGTGACGCTCAATGCCAGCTATGGCACCGACATCTACATTGGTAGCGGCTTGCGCCCAGGCGAAGATTTTGTGGTGGAAGTAACACCGGAATTGAAAGATGGTGCCAAAGTCGAGTTGCAATAAACGTTTTAATGAGTTCGATTTTCTAAAATCTCCTGCCTGTAGGTGGCAGGAGATTACATAAAAATAACAATACCTCTGTTTTATGTTTTTTTTAGCGCGCCATTAAATTTTCTTTAAATGGCTGATATTACCAAGCAGCGTTCTCAGTACCCATTTCATTTGCGCAGCTGATTTTTTCAATTTTGTGTATACGCTTTTTTCTTATCAAAAATTTCATATTTTAACGCTGGTCTAACTTCCCGGAGGATCTATGACTGCGCTCGAGTCCCAAGTCGCGACTGAAGAATTACTGGTGCAACTAAAAGGCATTAGCAAGGCATATAAAAAAGGCAAGGAACAGGTAAAAGTACTTGCGGACCTGGATCTGGATATTTATCGAGGTGACTTTCTTGCGCTTATGGGGCCTTCTGGCTCGGGTAAAACCACGCTGTTGAATTTATTAGGTGGGTTGGATACGGCTACCTCGGGTGAACTAATAATCGGTGGACAGCGGTTGGATCAAATGTCCTCATCGCAACTCACCAAATGGCGAGCGCGCCATGTGGGTTTTATTTTCCAGTTTTATAATTTGATGCCGGTGTTAACGGCAGAAAAAAATGTCGAGTTGCCGCTGTTACTCACCAATTTGAGCAGCAAGCAGCGCAAACACCATGTGGCAGCGGCGCTGGAGTTGGTGGGGCTGTCTAATCGCGCCAAGCACTACCCAAGTGAATTGTCTGGTGGACAGGAGCAGCGCGTAGCGATTGCCCGCGCGCTGGTAAGTGATCCGGATTTGCTCTTGTGTGACGAACCTACCGGTGATCTGGATCGCGCCACGGCGGATGAAATTCTTTCGCTCCTGCAAACGCTCAATCGTCAACAGAAAAAAACCATCATCATGGTAACGCACGACCCGCGCGCTGCTGACCATGCCAATCACATCTGGCATATGGACAAAGGTTCGCTTGTGACCAATGGCAATGCCGGAGGTCACTAATCATGTATTACCTGCAATTTTTATTAAGTAACCTCGGGCGCAGAAAAGCGCGCACTATTTTGACTTTGTTGTCGATTATGGTGGCCTTTTTATTGTTTGGTTTGTTGCGGAGCCTTGCGGCGGCATTTGATCAGGGCGCTGAAATTGCTGGCGAAGATAGGCTAATCAGCATCAATAAAATTTCCCTGATACAACCGCTACCAGAAGCCTACCTGGGCAAGGTTCAGGGGCTTGAGGGGGTTGATAAGGCCACATCAGCCAACTGGTTTGGTGGATACTATCAAGAAGCCAAAAACCAGTTCCCGCAATTCCCGGTTATCGCGGATGATTATTTTGATATCTATAAAGAGATGATCAGCTTACCAGAAGAGCAAATGCAAGCCTGGAAGAAAAATCGTGTTGGTGTGGTAATTGGAAAAGCGTTGGTGGATAGATTTAAGTGGAAAATTGGCGATCGCATTCCTTTGATCGGATTGTTCCCGCGTGAAGATGGCAGTACTACCTGGGAATTTGTAATCGAAGGTATTTACGAAGCAAAAAGTAAAAGTGCAGATACCAATACCATGTTGATGCACTACGAATATTTTGATGAGGCGCGCCAATATGCCAAGGGAACTTTGGGTTGGTTGATTATTCGGGTGAAAGATCCTAAACAGGCAGCGCAAGTGGCCAGCGCGGTTGATGCGCTCTTTGCTAACTCGCCCGCAGAGACAAAAACCAGTAGCGAAAAAGAGTTTGCGAAATCATTTGCCAAACAATTTGGCGATATAGGTTTAATCACCACATTGATTCTGGGTGCGGTGTTTTTCACTATGTTGCTGGTGGCGGGTAATACCATGGCGCAATCATTCCGCGAGCGAATTCCCGAATTGGCAATTTTAAAAACGCTCGGCTTTTCCGATATTGCCGTGATGTTGTTGGTGTTGGCTGAAGCGGTGGTAATTTCGTTAATTGGTGGCCTAGTCGGATTATTGTTGGCTAAATTTGTTATCTCGGGTGCGGCGACTGCCATGGCTTCCACACTACCCGGATTAAGTTTGTCCACCAGTATGATGTTGTTGGGAATAGGGTTGATGTTTGTGTTTGGTGTCCTCACTGGCATTATCCCCGCGCTGCAAGGTTTGCAGCTGAATATCGTGACCGCATTGCGGAGGCGCTAATTATGTTTAACAGCATCGCACAAATTTTTATTATCACGCTTATGAACTTACGCAATTTGCCGCAGCGCTTGGGTACCTCATCAGTTGCTGTGTTTGGTGTCGCTTGCGTCGTGGGTGTATTTATTGGCGTGCTTTCAATGTCGAGCGGTTTTCAACGCACGATGGTTAACGCCGGCTCGGATGATGTCCTTATGTTGATGCGTTCAGGGGCCACTACCGAGATGAACAGTGGTTTAGGCTACGACCAAAGCCAGTTAATAGCGAATATTCCCGGTGTTGCAAAATTGGATGGCAAACCGCTCAGCTCGCCCGAGTTATTTGTTATCGTGGATGTGCCTATGCGTAATAAAGACGCCAGTGCCAACGCGCCTTTGCGCGGCGTTGAGCCTATGGCGTTTTCTGTGCGCAAGCAATTCACTATTATTGAAGGCAGAAATTTTGAACCGGGAAAAAATGAATTGATTGTTGGGCGCGGCGCACAAAAACAATTTGCCAATTTGAACCTGGGTTCGGTAGTGAAATTTGGCCAAACAGAGTGGAATGTGGTTGGTGTGTTTGAATCAGGTGGTGGCTTGGCGGAATCGGAAATATGGTGCGACGCTAAAATATTGCAAAATGCCTATCGCCGTGGCAATAGCTACCAAATTGTACGGATTAAACTTGAAGACAAAAACGGCTTGGCAGCGTTTAAAGAGGCAGTTGCAGCCGATCCAAAATTAAACATGGATGTGAAGCGCGAAACCGACTATCTCGCTGAGCAGTCTGAGCCGTTGAGTAAGTTTATTAAAATGATTGGTTATCCGCTGGCAATGCTCATGGCGTTGGGGGCAATTTTCGGTGCAGTCAATACTATGTATACTTCGGTATCCAATCGTACTCGTGAAATCGCCACTTTGCGTGCTTTGGGCTTTGGCGCGACTCCGGTCGCTATATCAACCTTGGTGGAGTCGCTAGTGCTGGCTGTTATCGGCGGTCTTATCGGTTCAATTGTGGTGTATTTTGTCTTTAACGGATATACCGTTTCCACGTTGAATTTTGCGAGTTTTAGCCAAGTCGTGTTTGATTTTGCAGTGACACCGGATTTATTAATTCAGGGTGTTATTTTTGCTACGGTGATTGGTTTTATTGGTGGTTTTTTCCCCGCGATACGCGCCGCGCGCTTGCCCGTGGCTACGGCGTTGCGTGAAGTGTAATACATGTATAAAAACGACTTTAATGGAGTGTTATGAAAAGGTTAATTTCACTTGTGGTAGCTTCTATGGTAGCTGGCTGTGCTTCACACCCAGCTACTGAAACCCTGGCGGTAAATTCCATAGAAAAATCGGAATTGAGATATATAGAAGCAGATAAAATCGATAAAGTTGTTGTTAAGAATGCGGAGGCATTCAGGCAGTTTGATAAAGTTCTTCTATTTGCCACTCAGTTTGATAAATTGCGGATCACTGAAGCAACTGATAAACGCCTTGCTGAAAGTTGGAATGAATCTAGTTGGAAAGAAATGGATAGAATTTGTCAGCACATGGACGATTTTGCCCAAAAAATATTTCGTGAAGGTGGCGAATTTACGCCGACGAAACAAGGTGGGACTGATGTTTTAGCGATTCAGTTTAACTTAGTCGACTATATGCCCAGCTCGAAACGTTATAAAGATTCGGGAATGGATACCGTTGGCGTACAAAGTAATCAGTCTGGGCTTGGTGTTGTGACTGTGCGAGGAACACTTGCCAATGCCAAAACGGGGGAATTGGTTGCCATGATCGAAGACACAATGGAAATCAACGCAAGAACGGCTACTTTTGGCAACCTCGCAACGATGCACGATAGCAACAGTAAGGCAGCCCAGAATCTTGCGTGGCGGAACAGCTTTCGCCGGTTCCTGGATAATTTGCACGCGGAATTAACGCGGTTAAAGCACGCTAAAATAGCGGATGCCAAGTAATACTCGCGAAATGAATTATCTGTATAAAAGAGGTCAATGGAGAAATTACATTTGACACGAAGAGCCGCTGATGAACCAGCGGCTTTTTTTTCGTAAATTTTTTGACTAAATTATCTCATGGCGTCTGCGAAACTGTTTTTGCTCTGCTGAGTTGGTTATATTGGTGATGTAGAGTGATTCGAAAACTATCACGGACGAATCAGGATCTACAGTAAATTTCATGGGCTATAAGGAGTAAGTTATGAAATTAATCACCAAATCTATTTTAGGTGTAGTCTGTTCTAGTGCGTTGAGTTTTTCGGCGATGGCGGGAATTATTCGTCACGATACGCCTGATTCCTGGTATACGAATTTTGCTAAAGATCCCGCTTTCTCCGGTGTTGGTTTAATTGCGTTTGATACCGAAGATTCTTCTTACACCTGCAGTGGCACCGTTATCCATAAAAATTGGGTGCTTACTGCTGGACACTGCGTGAATGACGCAAAAGCCATGTCATTTTATTTGCCCGACGAAACCGGTTGGCGTTTCTACGATTCCGATTCCTGGGTTGCGCACGAAAAATTTTCCGATACCGGTTTACTTGATGGTTGGGATATTGGATTAATGCACTTTGAAGCTGATTTGGACGTGGCTCCTGCGCAACTTTATCGCGGTAATGCTGAGTTGCTTAGCCCGTTGGCCAGTGTTGGTTTTGGTGTAACGGGCGATGGTTACACGGGCTTTGATCACATCGATTATACCCGTCGCGCGGGCACCAATTTTATAGATGATCTTTGGTCGTTAGACGGCAATGGGGACCAAATTATTTGGGCCGATTTCGATCATCCTGATGATCCCTCTTACAATTTATTTGATTATCCCGGTTTCGCGTTTGATGATCTTGCCAGTGTGCTGGAAATCATGGCTGCACCCGGGGACTCAGGTGGCGGCGTTTTTATTGAAGAGGCAGGTGGGGTTTATCTCGCCGGAGTTCACTCCTTCGGCGGCGACTACAACGGCGATGGCATTTGGGGCTACGGAGATTTTTATGGTTCAACGCGGGTCAGCAGCTTTTTAGGTTGGATCGACAGCAAGATTAACGTGAATGTCCCTGAGCCGGCGGGCATGTTTTTAATGTTGATGGGTGTTGGTGCGTTGTTGCTGCGCAGAAAATTGGCGTTAGTAACTTTTTCTCGTACAAACGCATTGTCGTAAGAATAGGCTATCAGGGTTGTGAAATGTTGTGCCCTATTGGCTTGGCGCGAGTATGCACCAATATTTTTTTTCAGCCGGTAAAACGATAGTTAAAATTCATTTCATCGTATGAGTGCCGCTACGCGACTAGCGGCATTTTTTTGAAACTCTCACAGCGGACGTATGGCGGTGTCAGTAGTTTGGGGGCACATCACCAGTGGTTGTTTGCGAGATATCCATCGGTCAAATCAGGTATGCGTTTAGATGTTTGGTATTGACTGCCCGTAATCCTTTTGTAATTTCATTTATTTGATTCGGCTAATTTTACAAATTGCTATAACCGTAGTGATGGTTGCTCGCATTTGGGAATACATGCGCGAGGCAAAATTTCCTGTCTGCATCTTTCTGCAAACCCTTTCACATGAATGGCATAAGATTAGCAATAAAATTAACCGTTGGTCGGCCATGTTTCATAAATAAAAACCTGAGCTATCCACTGGCTGTGTATTTAGCTATATTTTGTAACATTAACTCGTTCGAGTAACGGCCTGGGAAGTGTGGATTAGAGGCTCATTGCAAATATAGGGAATTGATTATGAAAAGAGTACTAAGTGTATTGCTGGCAATCCTAAGTTTTCCTGCTTTTGCGGGGCTTATCCGCCATGACACTCCTGATTCGCTCTACACCGAGTTCGCTGCCAATCCGCTGTTCAGTGCAGTGGGGCTCATTCAATTTGAAACATCTGCTGGGGCGGATGCATGTAGTGGAACGGTAATTCATAAAAATTGGGTGTTAACGGCCGCCCACTGCGTTAGCGACTCCAGTGCGATGACTTTCTCTCTGCCCACGGCGAGCGGTTTGCAAGTTTATAACGCGGATAGTTGGATAGCACATGAAAACTTTAGCTCCGTCAGTTTGTATGGCGGCTGGGATCTGGGGTTAATGCATATAACTTCAGATATTGATGTGGCTCCTGTTGCACTATATTCCGGCTCATCAGAGCTGTTTAAAACGGCCTATAGCGTTGGATATGGGTGGACCGGTACGGGCTACACGGGCGCAGAAACTTATGATGCTCTTCGCCGGGCGGGAACCAACAGCATAGATGCAATTTTTTCAACGGAAGGGAATGGGCAACAAATTTTGTTTGCTGATTTTGATCATCCTGATGATAGGTCTTACAACGCACTTTCACTAGGCGATAGGGAGACGGATGATTTTGCAACTACGCTGGAAATAATGGCGTCTTATGGGGATTCCGGAGGCGGGCTTTTTTTTGAAGACAATGGAAAGTTATACCTCGCCGGTGTCCACTCCTTTGTAGATGATCGCGATGGCGATGCCTCCTGGCGTTATGGCGATGTGTTTGGTTCTACCCGGGTAAGCAGTTTTATCGATTGGATCAGCAATAAAATTAATCCTGTGGTTGTGCCGGAGCCCAGCGCGCTCTGGCTAATGCTGATGGGGTTGATAATTCTTGGATGGCAGCGCGCCACACTGAAAGGCAATTAACTGGTTGGTTTGATCCCGCTGTACGTGAAATAGGGGGTGATGTAGTATCGACTCCTATTACATACAACTATCGCAAAATAAGAATTACAACAAAAATACGATTAGAGCGAGGGTCAAGCAGGTGAAAGACGATAAACCCACATCCTTTGATATTGCCTATAAAGCTGGTGTGTCCCAGTCCACTGTATCGCGCGCGCTGCGCAACAGCCCGTTGGTAAATGAAGAAACGCGCCTGAAAGTGCAACAAATTGCCCGCGAACTGAATTACAAGGTAGATAAAAACGCGAGCAGCCTTCGTTCCCAACAAACCAAAACTATTGCGCTCTTGTTATGTGAAGACCAAGGCACAGGTAATTCACTGATCAATCCATTTTTCCTTTCCATGCTCGGCAGTATTACTCGCGCTACCGCAAATCGCGGGTTCGATTTATTAATATCCTTTCAACAATTTAGTGAAGACTGGCATGCGGACTATGAGGATGCCAACCGCGCCGATGGCATTATTTTTTTAGGCTATGGCGACTACGAAAGCTTCGTAAAAAAACTTACCTATCTCACAGAAGTTGGTGCGCACTTTATTACCTGGGGGCCAGTGCTGGAAGGGCAGCCCGGCGTATCGATTGGCTGCGATAATTTTAATAGTGCCTATATGGCCGCAAAGCATATGCTCGCGCTCGGCCGAAAGAATATTGCATTTCTCGGTGATGTTTCCGAGCACAGCCCGGAGTTTGCCGATCGTTATCACGGCTTCTGCAAGGCCTTGCAGGAAGTGGGTATAGAACCTAACCCCCAGTTGCAGGTTGCTGCTGAGACATCGGAAGAAGAAGGCTACAAAGCAACGTTAAAGTTACTGCAGCGCCGCATCGGGTTTGATGCCATATTTGGTGCGAGTGATTTAATCGCAATTGGTGCTATGAAAGCACTTGAAGAAGCTGAGCTGCGTATTCCACACGAAGTCGCTGTAATGGGCTTTGATGATATTCCCATGGCGTCCTACACTCATCCGCCGCTTTCAACCGTGCAGCAAGATACATTGCTCGCCGGTGAACTGCTGGTGGAAAATTTATTAAAGCTTGTTGCCGGCGAAAAACCGGAATCCATGTTACTCCCCGCAAAATTAATAGTGCGCGGCTCTTGTGGTGCCCATTCGTTAAAGTGTTAGCCCCTTCCGTTAACGGGGCCGGCCGACAGGTGATTAGCTTTGTTCAGTATCCTTCACAAACATCACTGAAACCGCCCCCAGCACCATGCACACACCTGCAAGCACGATGATATAAATCGCTTCGTTATTAAATACATATTTCAAAATCTGGCCTGCCACCAAGCCGGAAACAATTTGCGGTGCGGCTATGGTGAAGTTAAATATTCCCATGTAAACGCCAGTTTTATCGGCCGGTAATGAGCTGGATAAAATCGCGTAGGGCATGGCGAGGATCGCAGCCCAAGCGATGCCCACGCCAATCATCGGAATAATTAAATCCAGTGCGCCTTGCGGTACAGTGACTTCAGTAATTAATAAATCGACATGGACCATATCCGAGTTTTGAAAGAGCAGGAAGCTCATATAGCCCAAGCCACCTGCCAATAGTGATAGCGAGTAAGTTAATTTGCGTCCGAAACGATTGGCAATGCGCGTGAGGAAGATGGAAAAAATCGCCGCAAACAATGAGTAGGCAGCAAAAATAATTCCTACCCAATCACCTGCTGCGCCCTTGGCGGCCGCAATTTCTGGCGGAATGACAGCGAGCGAATGTAAATAATCGGCATCAAACCATTTGGCTTCAATGCCCCAAATATATTGGGTAATCGCAGGTGTGGTGTAGACCCACATAATGAATAATGAAAACCAGGAAAAAAATTGCACCAGTGCAAGTTGGCGCATAGTTTTCGGCATATTGATAAATAATTGCCAAAAATTTCCCAGGCGTACAGTGATTGATTGTTTTTTGGTAGGTGCAGCTGCGGTTAACCCTTTGTAGCGATTGTAATCGTCGGGTGCGTATTCTTTAGTTCGAATCACAGTCCAAAGCACCGTGCCCAATAACGCGGTTGCGCCAATATAAAACGCCCAGGTAACGGTTGGAGCGACTTCGCCTTTGGGGGCAGTGTTATCAAGCCCAATTACATTGGTCAGCAGGAAAGGCAAGATGGAGCCGATTACTGCCCCAATATTAATTAGCAGTGCTTGAATGGAGTAACCGAGGGTGCGCTGATCATTGGGCACCATGTCGGCCACCAGCGCGCGAAAAGGCTGCATGGTCACGTTAAAGGCGCCGTCCATCAGTGCAAGCATCAACCCACCAAATAACATGGGAACCATAAACGAAACAAACAGCGGTGCATTGGGCATCAGTAACATGCCGGCCGCAGCGGCGAGGGCGCCGCCTAAAATAAACGGACGACGACGCCCCAACCGATTCCAAGTGCGATCAGAGGCGGCACCGACAATTGGCTGCACCAGCAATCCCATAATGGGGGCAGCCAGCCAAAATAGTGAAAGCGAGTGCAGGTCGGCGCCCAAGTCGGAAAGCACGCGGCTGACGTTGGCGTTTTGCAAAGCAAAGCCCAATTGGACTCCCAGGAAACCAAAGCTGACATTCCATACTTGCCAGAAGGGGAGTGAAGGTTGTTTCATCGTATAGCGCCTTTATTGTTAGCGTTAGTTGTTCGTCATTTAGGTTGATTTGTATTGCGGTAAAATTTTTCTGCAAATTATTAACAACAAATCCCGCGTTCAACATGACATTGAACGCGGGATGTTGTTTGCGCACTGCCCTTATTTCAGGTAGCGCGCTTCAGTACTGGCATTTCTGTCCCACACTTTTTCATCGCTCAGGCTGCGTAATAATTTTACGTACTCGGCATGAGTCCACGCGAGCGGTGTAGCGGAATTAGTACCTTCACCGAGTGGATAATTAAAGGCACTGTTACCGCCTACGCCATCCCATACTTGTTCTGGTAGCATCATGCCGTCGTTGGCAAATAACTCCATGGCTTTCACATAAGTATTGCGCAGCTTTTCTGTGTCGAGTGCGTTGTTGGCTTTCGCTAATTGCAATTCATAGTGGCCGCGCTCGCCGGTAAAGATAGGCCAAACACGCCCGCGCCCGGCAGTTGAGTTATTGGCTTCTACATAGCCGTTGCCAGTTTGCGAATCTTCGCCATAGCCATCGATGCCGTAGCGACGCCAGCCGGGAAATTTTCCTGCTACGCCGGGGAAGGTGAACTCGTATTTGGTGCGCAATAAATCCGGCAATTGTTGATTGTCATATTCAGGAATTGTTTCCAGGATATGCGCGTCAGTTGCGGCGCGCACACCGTAGCGCACCAATTCCAAAAAGCCGCCATCAATCACCAGGGATTCATCATTGATCACTTGCGCATTGCTGGTGCCCAGTGCGGAGTGATCATTCGGATCTTCATTGGCATTGATACGTAAATAATAATTGCCGTTGCCTTGTTCGCCCGTTAAGGAGCCGGCGGTGGTGTAAGTCAGTGTTTCTAATTCGGTAGAATATTTATCCGCTGCGGAAAAATATTTTTCTGCATTGACGGTATCCCCGGCTTGCGTCGCTATGTCGCCCGCAGAAACCAAACCGGCGATAATTGCTGCTGTCGTCGAGGGTGAGTAACCCTTTTGTTCTTCCCAGCGCTCTTGCTGCGTGTAGGGCGGTTTAATGTCGGTGTCATTCCACAGTATTTTTACATGGCCGCCATTAGCGAGAAAATCCGCGGCAGGTTTTAACATCTTGTGATACCACGCGGTGATTTCACTATCGCTCAGTACGCCTTCTTTCCACAAGCGCCAGCCGAGCATAATTGGCATGCCGGTTTGATCCAGTTGCACGCCCACCCATTCAGGCTCGCCATCTACGTGGGTCTTCTGTAGGAACCATCCGGGCGTGCCTGTGTAGCCGGCAATTTTTTCGCTCGCTTGAACTTGTTGCAAATATTCAAATGCGATGCGCGGTGATTGCGTGTCTCCGAGCGCTAGCATGGCCATGGCGACTTGATAAAAATCACGCGGCCACACGGCTTTGTATCCGGTGGCAAATTTTTCGGCGGATTTGGTATCGCCCCAAGGGTTGGAGAGCGACGCGATAAACGCGCCGGCGTGCGTTTTATCTTCCTGGGCTTTTAATACCATGGCGCTGGTGTACAACAATTTTCCACCATCGGTGGCGGTGGCAGACAGTTTTTCCAGCGCGGGCAGTGATTGTAAAAAGTCTTGCCAGCCAATCGCATCGCCTTCACCGTTGTAGTGGGCGAGAACCTTGTCATAACCCTTCGCCAGAGTTTGCTCGGCGACTAATTGGCTCTCCGCAGGAGTCTTGCCAAAACCCAACACAAAATCCCACTGTGCCGTTTCATCTTTTTTCAACGAATTGAATTGCAACGTAAAGGCGACATTACCTTTGCTGTCGCCAGTGGATGAATAGAGATTAGTGAGTTCACCGGTTTGTTTTACCTCGGAGATGCCATCGGAAACACCTTCAAAGCCCACACTGCCTTTCGCGACATTTGCGGTAGTTTTTAAACTCATACTGACGCTGCCCTCACTGGCAGTCCAGGTGTTATTGGCAACACTGGCAGAGTCACCGCCGCCGGTATTGGCGATTGACGGGTTTACAAAAAGATAAGGTGTTATCCCATCGGCCAGTGCGCGAAATTGCACGCGCATCATTAACGCTTGCGAATCCGGGTCGGTAAAAATATGTTTTTCAATTTCATATTTTCCGTCTTTATCGCGATTTACAATTTTGTAGGCGAGGGAAGTTGGGCGGCCCTGTGTATCGGTGCTCAAATAGCTGATAGTGGAGAGCGTATCGCTTTTCTCTTCATCCAATTTTTTGGGGTCGAGCGGATCGCTTCCTTGAATAAAAAATTGTAGTTCTTGCAGTTGTGCTTCGTGAATCATGCCGAACATGGTTTCGGTCAATACACCCTGGGCAATGGAGAACCAGACCTTGGAGATGGTGCCGGACGCACCGGCATCGCTGTACTTGCCTTGGGTGTAGGTTTCATAGGCGGTGCCAATGCCGGTTTTACCCGAATAGGACCAGAACGACGACTGGCCCGGTGCGCCGGGTGCGATGGAGTTTTCACTCGTCGTCGATTGTTTATCGGAGCAGCCGGCCAGCAAACCCAAGCTGCCAATCACCAAGGTCAGAAGCGATTTTTTCATGCGAATATCTCTCGTGTAATACAGTTTGCGTGCATAGTTGACGTGCAATTAATCGCAGTCTGCTTTTGTTATTCGACATTTTCGCTATAAGCTGGTTTTGCCATAGCACAAATGACTATTTTGCCACCTTAGGCTTTGACTAGACTCAACTCAAGCAGGTGCATACGTATTCAGGCTGCATACGTATGCATTAAAGCGTAGTTCATAAAATTTCAACGTGATTCCATAAAGGCGGGCAGCAAGTAAAAACTGCTGTGCTTATGCATACGTATTCTATGGTTTTTTTTAGGCTAAAAATCGGCGGATAGATGTGCATACGTATGTAGTCACTTGGCGAAAAAAAATGGCTCGCGTAGGCTGTGATCATGAAGTGCGAACGGGTGTGACAATGGTCGGCTCGTTCATGAGATCAATAAAAAGTTAGAGATTCCCGCAATGACAACGACTCCCTGGTGGCGCGGTGCCGTGGTATATCAGGTTTATCCACGCAGCATGATGGACGCCAACAATGACGGCATAGGTGATATCCCCGGCATTATCAGCAAGCTCGATTACCTCGAAAGCCTGGGGGTGGATGCAATCTGGGTATCGCCGTTTTTCAAATCGCCGATGAAAGATTTTGGTTACGACATCAGCGACTACCGCGCGATAGATCCCATCTTCGGTTCGCTGGCGGATTTCGATGAGTTGATTGAAAAGGCTCATGCGCGCGGCATCAAAATTATTATCGATCAGGTGTTGAGTCACACCTCGGATATGCACGCCTGGTTTCAGGAGAGCCGCGAGTCGCGCGATAACGACAAAGCCGATTGGTACGTATGGGCCGACCCTAAACCCGATGGCACACCGCCCAATAACTGGCTGGCGATTTTTGGTGGTTCCGCGTGGGAGTGGGAGCCGCGCCGCTGTCAATATTATCTGCACAACTTTTTAAAAACCCAGCCCGATTTGAATTACCACTGCGCGGCGGTGCAACAACAAATTCTGGATGAAGTGGAATTCTGGTTGAAGCGCGGCGTGGATGGTTTGCGTCTGGATGCCATTATTTTTTGCTTTCACGATAAATTGTTGCGCGATAATCCCGCGAAACCCGAAGCCGAGCGCAGAGGGCGCGGCTTCCGTGAAGATAACCCCTACGCATTCCAGCGGCATGTGTATGACTGCGACCGCCCGGAGAATTTGCAGTTTTTAGAATCGTTACGCGCCTTGATGGATCGCTACCCGGGCACAGTGACCCTGGGAGAAATAGCATCGGAAGATTCGCTCAAAACCATGGCGGAATACACCGCGGGCAATTCGCGTTTGCACATGGCCTACAGTTTTGAATTATTGGTCGATCAACTTTCTGGCTCCTACATTCGCGAAACCGTTGAAACACTGGAGCAAAAATTATTGGAAGGCTGGCCCTGCTGGTCTATTGGCAATCACGATGTGGTGCGTGTCATGTCGCGCTGGGGCGGCAAAGACCAATCACCGCAGTTGGCGAAAACATTGAATGCCATGTTGTTGTCGCTGCGCGGCAGTGTTTGCTCTTATCAAGGTGAAGAATTGGGTTTAACCGAAGTGGATATTCCCTTTGAGCAATTGCAAGACCCTTACGGCATTACCTTCTGGCCGCGCTTTAAAGGGCGCGATGGTTGCCGCACACCCATGCCCTGGAATCACGCCGACCAACACGCTGGCTTTTCACAAACCAGCGGCTGGTTACCCGTTGCTGCTGAACACAAAGCAGCGGCGGTAAGTCTGCAAGATGACAATCGCGACTCCGTTCTCAACGCCTATCGCACCTTTATGCACTGGCGCAAGCAGCAACCGGCGTTGCGGCTGGGCGATATAAAATTTGTTGCCGATGCTGAAGATTACCTGGTGTTTACCCGCGAGTATCAAGGCGAAAAATTATTGTGCGCATTTAATTTTTCGGCGCAGCCCGTCGCTATTCCATTGCATACGGATTACACATTAATTGCTGTTGATGGCCATGGTTGCTGCACCGCGAACACCAGTGGCCAACAGTTGGATATTCCCGCCTATTCCGCATTTATTGCACGTGTTCAATAAATGCACCGCTAGTAATTGCTGTCCTTGTTGTTAGTTATGTCTTTGAGGGCCTTGTGCCCTCTTTTTTATTTTTTCCGCCATTGATCTTCATTTTTTACTGAATCAAAAACCTGTTTCCCCTATTCGTTTTGCAGTGAGCAAATGAATTGGTTCCGCTAATTCCTGTGATTGCATACGTATGCGGTGGTTTGAATACGTATGCATTCTATTGTGGATGCCACTCCCTAAGGCCTACCATCTTTTCAACGACAGAACCATTCTGTTTACGCAGTTGCGTACAAAGGAATGTCGTTAACGCAGCACGCTAACAATAAAAGCTATACCTCCGCGGAGAGAAAAAAACCATGAGAAAACCCACGTTTAACCATATGCTCGCCCTGGCTACTACCATGACCATGGTGGCTGGTTCACAAGTTGTTTATGCACAGCAAAACACTAAAAGTGCAGAGAAAGAAGTAGAGGAAGTTGTTGTTACCGGCTTCCGTCAAAGCGTGTTGAATGCCATTGATGCAAAACGCAATTCAGATACCGTGATTGAAGCTATTTCGGCCGATGATATCGGCGGTTTGCCCGATGTTTCCATTGCAGACTCCTTGTCTCGCTTGCCTGGTGTAACTTCGGTGCGTACCGGTGGCCAGGCCAGTGAATTGAATATTCGCGGTATGAGTGGTGATTTTGTGTTCGCGACTATGAATGGCCGCGAACAAGTCAGTACCAGCACCGGCCCCATCGCCGGTCGCAGAATTGAATTTGATGTATATCCTTCGGAATTAATTTCACAAGCGGCGGTTTACAAATCGCCCAAGGCATCGCTGATTGAAGGCGGTGTTGCCGGTAGCATTGAATTGACTACCGTAAATCCATTGAAAAATTCGCAAGATCATTCATTCAATGTGGGTGTGCGCGGCAGCTCCAACAGTCGTACTTCTGAGGTAGAAGATGCGATTGATTTGGGACACCGTTTTAATGCGTCCTATCAAGGAAAATTTGCCGATGATACGCTCGGTCTTGCGTTTGGTTATGCCAAGTTAAGTGCGCCGAGTGTCGCCA
>JACCEA011344490.1_pt1 | contig 17309 bp, 10 predicted proteins | sample 7449851 | NCBI WGS metagenome assembly JACCEA01 (sample SAMN15323453, study PRJNA562643) | freshwater metagenome | isolation source: river surface water | place: USA:Blue River Watershed | collected 2017-08-18
AGTGTACTGCATTTGCAAAAGCTTTGATTTCATCCAAGGTATTCATTTGCTGTTGGGCTGGATGGTAAGTGTGCAGAATATAATCATAAAGATGCAAACAATAAGCACTAAAGCGTGAACGCATCAGTTGCACTGGTGAAGGAGCAAAGGCTATGCCCTGATGAAAAGGACTGCAACAGGATAAATAGGCTAAGCGACTGCCGCACACACACAACATAACTAAGACTCACAGATCAGATTTATTGCGCAAAGTAGACCCGAATCAACTGTGAAAGTAAATAATATCGTGAATACAAGCTGCGTTTGCCTTCATGAGTTTAGATTGAATGAGTTTTGCCTGACTCAATGAGTAGCCAGCGTTGCTAACGAGCTTTCCAGTTCCAAATTGTTGGGTGTAATCAAGCCATGATTGATCAGTGGTGTCTGGTATTTGGTCGCTAGATACTCATAATCAGCCAGTAATTCCGAATCACTTGCGATAAAACTCACCACGGCACTGCATGTACTACAAGTTAAGGCATCGCGCATCAAATTATCGAAATTGCCAATCTGCCTTTGAGAAATCAGCAAAATACGTTGAGTAGAAATTTGGCATTGCTCCAACAGTTGTTTGGTCAATTGGTGAACTGGGGCCAATACCAAAATCCAACCTGAGGCATATCTGCAATCTGTTGTCAGATGCTCTATTGTACCCACCACAGCAGCCAAACTCTGATCTTGCTTCTGTTGAAAATATGAGTGTGTTTGTGACTGAGATTTTAATCCTAAGACTAAACCGGACTCGTTCGACAGTTGCTGTAAAGTGTTGTGCTTCGCTGGAGTGATGTTACGTTGCATAATTGCCTCTGATACGTTCTACTGTTTGTTTGTACAGTGTATGCTTATACAGTAAACAAGGTTTGGCTAAATAGCAAGCGAAAACTGATTATTTATACAGTGCTTTTGTCAATATGGTCAGAAAGGCGTGAGATCTCAGCTACTAATTTCTTTGAACTGAATGCTTTAGCACAATTTAACTCGGGTGAATTCACTGGTATAACCATTGTTTGCGATGATTTACGATAGAATGCAGCGGTTTTAGCTAATAGCAGAGTAGGGTTTGTTGCAATGTTTTTAAGTCAATTTGTCCAGCAGTCTGGGGAAGAGTTTAGTTTTAGCGCAGGACAAGCCTGTCGTTTTGCCAAACAAATTGCCATGGACTTCAATCCTATTCACGATGCGGATAGTAAAAGATTTTGTGTGCCAGGGGATTTGCTGTTTGCTTATTCTCTCGCGAAATTCGGCCTTTCAGCAAAAATGGAGTGTCGATTTGAGGGGATGGTGAGTGCTGATGTCGCGCTGCATTTCGAGCATGATCTGAATACTTTGGCGATCCGAGATCAAAACGGCAAGACCTATTTCAGTTTAAACCAGCAGGGTGCTCGCCACGAAAGTTGTCAATTCATCGAGCAACTAGTCAAAGATTATGTCAGATTTTCAGGAATGAATTTTCCACACATTTTACAACCATTGATGAAAGCGCACCAAGTGATGATTAATCCTGGACGGCCATTAGTCATTTATCAAAGTATGGCTCTTGAATTTCAAAAGTTTCCAGAGCATTGTCCAACGCTTCACCTCGCGAATTCTGAGCTTGTTGTTGATGGCAAGCGGGGGAATGTCACCTTACGTTTTGAATTTCATGATGCGGGGATGGTGATTGGACGCGGCGAGAAGCGAATGATTTTGTCAAATCTGGTGCCTTATAATGAAGAGCAAATGCAGGGCATGGTTGATTTTTACAATCAAAGAAAAGACAGCTATGTGGTTGCCGCTTAATTCTGTCGATGTTTACTGAGAATATTGTTGCCGTTAATGAAATAACAGGAACTGCTGATGTTCCTGTTGTTTCTTCTGCTGTTTCACTTTTCGCCTAAAACCCAATCATTTTCATCCTGTAATCTGTTGAATATCCTTGTTTCAACATTGGCAATAAATAGCCCATCTGGTATCTTTTGAAAAACTTTACGAGATAGCTCAATGATGTATTACATGATTTACTCCGAAGATGTGGTTGATAGTTTGGCATTGCGTTTAGCAAATCGGCCAGCGCATTTGGCTCGTCTTGAATTACTAGCCCAACAAGATCGTTTACTGATTGCTGGCCCACTCCCTGCAATTGATTCCGAGAATCCGGGTGAGGCAGGGTTTACCGGTTCTCTGGTCGTTGCCAAGTTTGAATCGTTAGCACAGGCGCAAGCCTGGGCTGCAGAAGATCCATTTATAATTCATGGGGTTTATGCAAGAAGTACCGTTAAACCCTTCAAGAAAGTTTTGCCACAAGGATAAGTTATGGCAACTATTTTACTCACAGGCGGCGCGGGTTATATCGCAAGCCATACCGCAGTGTTGTTATTACAAGCAGGATTCGACGTGATTGCGCTGGATAATCTTGTCAATTCATCAGCAGAATCATTAAAACGAGTTGAACAGATCACTGGAAAACCCGTACGTTTTATTGAAGGGGATATCCGTGATGCTGCGCTATTAAGGCAAATTTTTAGTAATCACCCGATCACTGCAGTGGTGCACTTCGCTGGCTTAAAAGCCGTGGGAGAATCCACCGCCAAACCGCTGATGTATTATGACTGCAACGTAGCGGGTACTCTTTCTTTATGCCAAGTGATGGCAGAATTCGGTGTTAAGCAGCTCGTGTTCAGCTCTTCGGCGACTGTTTATGGCGCTGCAGCACAAGTGCCAATTATTGAAACTTCACCTCGCTCTGCGACCAATCCTTATGGTCAAAGTAAATTGATGATTGAATACATTTTGCAGGATTTAGTCGCAGCTGATCCGAGTTGGCGAGTTGCGTTACTGCGATATTTTAATCCTGTAGGTGCACACGAAAGTGGTTTAATTGGCGAAGATCCTCAAGGGATCCCCAATAATTTGATGCCATTTATCAGCCAAGTCGCAGTCGGCAAACGCGAGAAACTGCAAGTTTTTGGCAGCGATTATCCAACAGTCGATGGCACTGGGGTGCGCGATTATATTCATGTGATGGATTTGGCGAAGGGGCATTTGCAGGCCTTATATTATTTGGCCAATCACGCGGGTATCGAAGCGATTAATTTAGGCACTGGGCAAGGCTATAGTGTTCTGCAAATGGTTCAAGCATTTAGTGAAGTGAATCAAGTCGAAGTGCCTTATGAATTGGTTGCACGTCGTCCCGGCGATGTCGCGATTTGTTACGCGGATGCAAACAAAGCCCAACAGTTGCTAAATTGGCAGACGGAATATGATTTAGCTGATATGGTCAGAGATACTTGGCGTTGGCAACGACAAAATCCGCAAGGATATCGTCATTCATAAGAAGAGAGCTGAATGAAAAAAGCGTTTGAGCGTCTTTATAAAACTCTGATTTATTTGATGCTCAGCATGTGTTGCCATGCTGCCTACGCCGATGCCAAACGCTTTGACGCACTGATCTCACAAATCGACAACGGTCAGATTGTATTATTTGACCGTTTGTCAGCCGAACCAGTCATTAAGCAGCTGCAGCAGAACTTACCCAAACAGGATTATTTGCGGCAAAGTCGCATTGATATCGAACGATGCCTTTGGTTGTTTTCTGATAAACCCAATGAAGGGATCAAACTTGCCAGCACTTACATTCAGGATGAACGCCTACAGCAGCACTTTGCTTATCTAAGCCAGTTCTTGCAGTGTCGAGCGCTCCATTGGTCTTATCAGGGCAATTTAGCGGCGCAAACTGCAGATCTGCAACAAGCTATCGCCTTAGCCAATAAAAGCGAGGATCGAAAATCGCAAGCGCGATCTTTATTGCAAATGGCAGAAGTTCACTCGACACGAGCCCAACATGCTGATGCGCTTGTGTTGTTATTCAAGTCCTATCAATTGTTTCAGCAATTGAATCATCACTCAGGTGTGAGCTTAGCACTTGAATCAATCGCAACAGCCTATCGTCGCATGGGCGAGTTTGAAAAAGCGTTGGAGTATTTATCTAAGAGTGAGCGTGATTATGCCCAACCAAAAGATAAAGGTCGCACAGCATTCATTCTTCAGCAAAAAGCATTCGTTTTTGCAGAGTTAGGGGACACTGCGGCAGCTCGGCAACTGTTAATCGAAGTCCATCAAATTTACTCGGATTTAAACGAGCCCTTGTATGCGATTGGCGTGCTAGTCGATAGAATGTGGGTAATTAATTTAGAGCAAAAATTCGCAGAATCCTTAGAACTTGCCGGCCAAATCGAGGCAAAACTGGCGCAGCTGCAACAGCAAAACTCCGATTTTATTCTTTACAACGAAGATTTATTTTTGATGCTGAAAGCGGAGGCATTAGCTGAAACGGGTCAACTCGAATTGGCAAAACCATTATTTGCTAAAGCTGAGCAGCTCTTACAAGAACAAGGAAACTCTCGTTACCTGCTGCGATTAAAGAAAGCATGGGCGAAAGCACAGGCAAAAGCAGGAGATTATGAAGCTGCATATCGTCATTTAATGGCTGCTGAAATTATCCAAAATGAGTTAAATTCACAATTAAAACAACAGCGTGAAGCCTTGCTGCGTTATCAATTTGACTCCGAGTTACAATCTAAAACCAATCAACAGTTGCTGGCTGAAAATCAACTTTCGGAGCAGCAGGTGGAAACCCTGGAGTCTGCACAGCGATGGCAATATATTGCGATTGGTCTATTCGTACTTTTAGCATTTATTGCATTGCTCTATGCGATTTCACAGATTAACCGAAACCGGCAACTGCAAATTTTGGCGATGACGGATGAACTCACGCAAGTCGCCAATCGCCGGAGCATTTTATTATATGCTGAGCAAGTGAGTAGTCAGGCGAAAACCGAACAAACGCCTTGGAGCTTGTTGCTGATTGATATCGATCACTTTAAGGTTTGCAATGACACTTATGGTCATAATGCTGGGGATAAAGTATTGGTTGCTGTTGCGCAGGCGATGCAAGCTTCTTTACGCCATATCGACAAACTTGGGCGCAGTGGTGGGGAAGAGTTTTTAGTCATTCTGCCGCAAACAGGTGCGCAGAGTGCTTTTGATATTGCCGAGCGGATCCGATTGGCAATCGCCGAATTAGTATTCGATGCTTACCCAGAATTAAAGATCACGATTAGTATTGGTGCGACTCAAGCAGGGCGGCACGAAGAAATCAAAGAAGTGATCAGTCGAGCAGACTCGGCACTGTATCAAGCCAAATCATCAGGTCGCGATCGCGTGATCTTGATCTAGTAAAACAAGGATTGTCATTGATTTCTCAAGAACTTCCCGCTCAATTAACTCCTGGGTTTTTAGTTGTGCATGCCAATCAGCCGGAACAGTTACGCGCATTAATTGTGCAATGGCTGAAGGCTTATCCCCTAGACATATTTGAGACCGAGACCATCTTGGTGCAAAGTAACGGGATTGCTCAGTGGCTGAAATTGGCATTGGCCGCAGATCAGGATGAGGGTAGTTTATTATCCGGCGGTTTAGGGATAGCGAGCGGTTTAAGTTTACAAATGCCAGGTCGATTTATTTGGCAACTCTACCGTTGGCTGATGGCGGATGCTGAAATCCCGACGACTTCGATTTTTGATAAAGACAGATTGCGCTGGCGGTTATTCCGTTTATTGCCCAAGTTAGCCACGCAAAATGAATTTTCTGCGTTAGCGAGCTACATCAAGCATGATACTGCAGCCCAAAAGACGAATCAGTTAGCGTTAAAACTGGCTGATTTATTCGATCAATATCAAGTTTATCGCGCAGATTGGTTGCAGGACTGGGCGCAAGGTAAATTCCAATTACGCGATGCCCAGGGTTTTATCCAGCCTTTGCCCAATGATCAACGCTGGCAAGCTTTGTTATGGCAAGCGGTGTTAGCAGATTTACCCCAAGGTGAGGACCAATTTAGCCGAGCGCAATTACATCAAGATTTTTTAGCGCGAGCAGTAAGCTACAACTTGCATAATCGGCCAGCACAATTGCCACGCCGAGTGATTTTGTTTGGCATTTCAAGTTTACCGCAACAGACGCTTGAGGCCTTGGCAGCTATCGCACCCTATACCCAAATATTGCTCGCTGTGCATAACCCCTGTCAGCACTATTGGGCAGATATCATCGCTGATAAAGATCTCTTTAAGGCACAACACCATCGACAACCACATAAATTGGCACTTGGCACTTTCGCCAATGAACACAGCCAACCGCTCCTCGCAGCATGGGGCAAACAAGGGCGGGATTACATTCGCTTACTTGACCAATTTGATCAAACCCGCGAGCACCGGACTTTATTTCATGGCGAGCGGATTGATTTATTCACGGCACCAACCACAGAGCACCTGCTTGGCCAGGTGCAACATGACATTTTTGATTTAACCCCGAATCAACTTGGACGCTGGCCAGCAGTCGCTGAAAACGATCACAGTTTGGTGTTTGTTAAAGCCCATAGTGTGCTGCGTGAGGTCGAGATCTTGCACGATGATATTTTGACGCAATTGCAGCAAGATCCTTCGTTGCAATTCAGCGACTTCATGGTGATGGTGCCGGATATTAATCAATATGCTGCCGCCATCCATGCAGTATTTGGTCGTTTAACACGAGAAGATAGCCGCTACATTCCTTACACCATCGCTGACCAAGCGGAGTTACAGCAAGATCCATTATTACAAGGGCTGCAGTATTTAATGCAACTCCGTCAGCAGCGGTTTGGGATCAGTGAAATTATCGACTTATTGCAAATTCCTGCGATTGCAGCTCGTTTTAAATTTGATGAACAAGCGCTGGAAACGCTGAATAATTGGCTTCTGCAAGCGAATGTGCGGTGGGGGTTGCATGGCAGGCAACGCCAAAGTCTAGGTGTGACGCTCAATTTTGATAATTTCAGTCTACTGTCAGGATTGCGTCAAATGTTGGCGGGGTATGCACTAGGCGGGAACGACCCTTGGGGGGACGTGGTGCCATTGACTGATGTGTCCGGTTTATCAGCAGAAATTGCTGGGCAATTTGCACTGTTATGCCAGCAGTTAGACGATTGTTGGCAGCAAAGTAGTGAGCTGAAAACTCCCGAGCAATGGCAACAACAACTATTGACGTGGTTGGATGCTTGGTTTGTCGCTCAAAATGAGCATGAGCAAAGTGTCTTAATGCGCTTGCAGATCGCTCTTGCTGAGTGGGTGCACTGTTGTCAGGACGGTGGCTTTCTGGAACCCATCGATTTATCAATCGTTGCGACAGCTTGGTTGGAAGGCTTTAGCCAGCAAAGCCTGCAGCAAAAGTTTTTGGCGGGAGCGGTGAATTTTGCCACCTTAATGCCAATGCGGGCCATCCCATTTGCTCAAATTCATTTGCTCGGCATGAATGATGGCGATTTTCCAAGACAGAGCCAACGGCAAGATTTCGATTTGATGGCCAGCAGTTATCGACCAGGGGATCGCGCGCGGCGTGATGATGATCGTTATTTATTTTTGGAGGCTTTGTTATCTGCCCGCAGCAGATTACGCATCAGTTGGGTGGGCCATTCGATCCATGACAATAGTGAACGCGAACCTTCGGTGCTCGTGGCGCAGTTACGCGACCACCTCCAACAAGGCTGGCAGCATGCAATGCAGACAGATCTGTTAGCAGCGCTCACTGTCAGCCATCCACTGCAAGCGTTTTCGAAACGGTATTTGCAAAACCAAGGTGTGGTGAGCTTTCAGCATGAGTGGCGAACATTACATCGGCATGCTGTCCAAACCGATGCCGAAACCAAGCCCGAAACCAAGGCCGAAATTAAGGCCGAAATTAAGGCAGATGGAGAGTTCTTGCCTGAACTTCCCGTCGAATTCGCCCATAGAACCTGGGATCTCAATCAGCTGACAGATTTTATGCGCCAACCCGTGCGTTTTTTCTTTCGCCAGCGTTTGAAAGTGAACTTGCAAAGCCTAGAGATCCCAATTCCTGATTCAGAAGATTTTAGTCAGGACACTTTGCAATATTGGCAGATGCAACAAGAGTTAAGCCAAGGCTTAAGTCACACCTTGAAAACCAATGGGGATGCGATTGCCTTTTTACACCAAGCCATCAACCGTTTTGGCTTGCAAGATAAGCTCGGCTATGGCGCTGCAGGGCAATTACAAAAGCAAGAAATGGCCAATGAGTTGATGTCGCAACTGGTTCGATATCAAACTGCGATGGCGCAAACCTCGGCTCGAACCGTTGATGAGTTGGTTTTTTTGCAATACCAACAGTTTGGCGATTGGTTTACGGATTTACGCAGTGACGCAGCGGGCAATGCAGTGCAATTGCAATGGAGTGTTTCTGCCTTAAAAAAAGACAACCAATGGCAGTTAAAAACGTTGATAAAACCGTGGTTAATGCTGCAAATCAGCACTGCTGCAGGCTCGCCAGTCCATCCCTGGATTATAGCCAGCGATGGTATTTTGAAACTGCCGACGCTGGATCAACAGCAAGCAGAACAACGCTTAGCACTATTGCAAGAACTGTTAAATCAAGGCCTGCAACAGCCGTTGCCGTTAGAAATTGGCATCGCCAGTATTTGGTTACAGGCTGCAACTGATGCTGAGAAGAAACTGCAAAAAATGCAAAATAGCTACCAAGGCGATAGTTTTCACAAGGGGGCCCTGAGTTACGACCCTTATCTGCTTCGGGCCTTTGGTAACTTTGCCGATTTTTGGCATCAGCCATTAGCAGCTCAGTTGCCGCAACAGTTCTATCAAGCGATGCTTGATGATGCCAATGCGGGGGAGTGTATTGATGCAAACGCTTGATTTATTAAAATTACCCCTTGCAGGCAGTGCGCTGATTGAAGCCAGCGCAGGGACAGGGAAAACTTATACCATCGCAGCCTTGTATCTGCGTTTGGTACTTGGGCGGATGGCCACTGAGGCAGCAGATCGGGCGCCATTACTCCCCCCGCAAATTTTGGTGGTCACTTTCACCGACGCGGCCACCAGCGAATTAAAAGGTCGGATCCGCACACGTCTTGCTGATGCAGCCCGTTATTTTAATGGGGAGCTCAGCGTTGCGGATCCTTTTTTACAACAACTGGCCAATGAATTCCCGCCATCTCAATGGGGGCATTGTGCGGCGCAATTAGCTCTGGCCGCCCAGTGGATGGATGACGCAGCCATTTCAACGATCCACAGCTGGTGTTATCGGATGCTGACAGAGCATGCGTTTGATAGCGGCGCGGCATTTGATTTACAGCTAGATACTGATTTGTCGACACAGAAACAACAAGTCGTCGCTGACTATTGGCGCAGTTTTATTTATCCGCTCGCGCTAGATGACTTTCAATTACTTCGACAAAAACTGAGTTCACCAACGCAATTATTGCAGATGTTATTGCCAATGTGGCAGCAAACATCGGCAATGCCGGCGCAACAACCAGCCGAATTATTACAATTTGAACGTTCCGAACGTCAGCGGCAGTTGGCCGCGCTGAAAGCGCCATTTGCACACTGGATCACTGAATTGGCGCAAATTATAGCTCAAGGGCGAGCCAATGGCCTCACCATCAATACCAAGCTACGTGCAGATTGGGTGGAACGTTGGTTAGCCGCTTTACAGCAGTGGGTCGACCATGACGATTTAGCATTACCTGAGATGGGCGCTGGGCTACAACGCCTAACTCCGCAGGGCATGGCTGATGCATGGAAAGGGACGGTGCCTGAACACCCGGTGTTTCAGGCAATCGCCAATTTACCGCAAGCGATTGCTGCCTTGCCGAATGCTTTAGTCGGCATTCAAGCTCATGCACTGGCGTGGTGTCAGCAACGTTTTGCCGCCATAAAATCCCAGCAGGGCGTCCTTGGCTTCGATGATTTATTGACAGCACTTGCGAGTGCATTAGCCAGTGCAAATGGTGAAAAACTGGCGATGAGTATTCGTCAACAGTTTCCGTTTGCGCTGATTGATGAATTCCAAGATACCGATCCCACCCAGTTGGCCATTTTTGATGAGATCTATCAATTATCTGCCCAACGCCAAGATTGTGGCATTTTGCTGATTGGCGATCCGAAGCAAGCCATTTATGGTTTCCGGGGCGCCGATATTTATACTTACCTGGCGGCAAAAGCGAAAACAGCTGGCCGTCATTTTAGCCTCGACACTAATTTCCGATCGACAGACCCCATGGTCAAAGCGGTGAATGCTATTTTTGGTCAAGCGGAATCTCGGGAAGCTGGCAAAGGTGCCTTTTTGTTTCGTGGGGCTGAATTTACTTTAGACTTCCTGCCGGTTAAGGCGAATGGTCGAAAAGAGCAGCTGCAATGGCAACAATCGATGGCTCCTTTGGCTATCCGCTATTTGTATACTGACGATGGCAAACCCCTAGCCAAAAACGCCTATCTGTCCGCGATGGCCCAAGTCTGTGCGCGGGAGATTGCTTTATTATTAAATGCCGGCCAGCAGCAACAGTGTGGTTTTCAAAGTTCAGAGCATTTTCAACCGCTGCAACCGCGAGACATTGCCATCCTCGTGAATAACCAGCATGAAGCAGATACCATCCGCAGCGCCTTAGCCAAAGCTCAGATCCGCAGTGTGTATTTGTCCGATAAGGGCTCGGTCTATCAAAGCCAAATGGCCGCCGACTTATGGTTATGGTTGGATGCCTGTGCTCAGCCCAGAAATCATCAAAAAATCCGTTCAGCACTTGCCACCGCCAGTTTTGCTTGGAGTTATCAGCAGCTGGCGCGGTTGCAAGACGACGAATGGTTTATGGAACAGCAATTAGAGCTATTTTGGCAATACCAACAGATTTGGCAAAAAGCTGGTGTGTTGCCGCTGTTACGTCGATTAATGACGGACTTTCAGATCCCAGAACAACTTGCGCAACTCATCGATGGCGAACGACGTTTAACCGATTTATTGCATTTGGGTGAATTGTTGCAACAAGCGAGTCGCACGCTGGAAGGGGAACAAGCCTTACTGCGGTTTTTTGCCATGCAACGCGCGGGCCTCGGTCCGCAAGAGAATGATGCCGCAAAACTCCATCTAGAAAGTGATGAAGAGTTAGTGCGAGTGGTGACCATCCATAAATCGAAGGGGTTAGAGTATCCCTTGGTCTTTTTGCCGTTTATTTGCGCTGCCCGTGAGGTTGACCCGAAGCAACTGCCTTATCGCTATTTTGCCAATGGGCAATATCATTTTGCGCAAACTTTTGCTGAGGATAGTTATGCGCTGGCTTGCCAACAACGTCTGGCCGAGGACTTACGCAAGCTTTATGTGGCGCTCACTCGAGCACAACATTATTGCTGGCTTGGCATCGCCGCGTTAAAAGAATTGAGTGCGCTAGGCTATCTGATCGCTGAAGATGGTTTACTCAATGCCGCACAATTGCCCGCACAGTTGACAGCATGGCTCTCTGCGCCTGAATGGCCTCACTACTCGTTGCAGCAGGTGGATGCTGCACTGCCAATTCCCATGTTCTTGCAGAGCAACCAGCAACAACCATTGGCGGAATATCAACGCATGCCTGCGCGTTCACGGGTGCCTTGGTGGACCGCAAGTTACAGTGCTATCGCCAGTGGTGCGGAAGAAGTTGAACAGAAAAGTAGTGAAATTTTTCAAGAGTTAGAGGGGGAACATGCGGTGCCAGCACTCGAGCAAAACCATGCTGCTGGAATTGCGGAGGACTTTATTCGCGGCGCACGTGCAGGTACTTTTTTGCATGATGCTCTGGAGTGGGCTTGTCAGCAAGGATTTGGCCTTATTGCAAAGCAGCCTCAACTCCTTGCTGATTACCTGATTGAACAATTAACCCTGTTGCATTGGTTGTATCCTACCAATCAAGGCTATGGCAGACGCTTTTTGCGCAGTGAGCAAGCGCAATCCCCTTGGTTTTCGACGGCAGCAGCTGCGGTGCAACCGCTGCTTGATTGGCTTTTACAGTTAATGGCAGTGCCATTGACTGACGATGGCGCCACGCTCACCACCTTAACGCAGTGTAAGGCTGAGCTTGAGTTTTGGCTGAGTGCCGATAAAGTGTCGACCAGAAAACTTGATGAGTTATTACAGCAATATCTGTGGCCAGGTCAGGCTCGACCTGAACTAGAACCCAAGTTAGTCAATGGCATGTTGAAAGGGTTTATAGATTTAAGTTTCATGCAGCAAGATAAGTATTATGTAGCTGATTACAAAAGTAATTTTGTTGAGTCTGGGCGATATGAAACCTCCGAGTTAGTCAGTATTATGCTAGAGAAACGCTATGATTTACAGGCGGCTTGTTATGGTCTTGCTTTACATCGATTGCTACTCAGTCGAAAAGCTAACTATGATCCGAGCTGCCATCTCGGGCCCGCAATTTATTGGTTTTTGCGCGGGTGTGAGCAAAGAAATCATGGCGTCTTAACCGTCGAGTTGCCGCTTGCATTGATCACTGCAATGGATGAGTTATTTCGTGGGCTTGCAACATCAGCCGGGAGAGCAGCATGATGAGATCCTCTGCGGAAAATGCGGCGGCCCATGAAAACAGCCCGCAAATGTTCGCAGCTAGCCAACAAGTTTTAGCACAGTGGCTTGAATTGGGCGTGATCCGCGCTCTGGATGTTGCACTCATCCAGTTTTGCCAGCAACAACGATTGCTGGCCAATAGCAAGGCTGCAACGCTTGAAGTCATGGATCATCAGCTGACTTCAGCAAATGGCATGAATGACACGGACCCTCAGCAAGACTTATGGTTATGGTTGGCGCTTGCTAGCGCGCAACTTGCCCAAGGGCATTTATGTTTGGATCTAGCCCTCGCACTGTCCACCCCGGAAACCATGCTGCCAGCAACGGGAAGATACGGGCATGGCATGACATTATTACAAAACTTTAGCGCAAGGCAGCATTTATCAAACGTTCTGCAATTACTAAAGCAAGCGCCGGATCTGGTGTTTGATGCAGGCAACGGCGTGCAACTTTCAGGACATGCCAGCATGACACAGCCTATCACGCCATTTGTGCTGGCTGGTGAACGGTTATATTTACGCCGGTATTGGCAATACGAACAGCAAATTAAAGAGTTTATCGCAAAGTGCCAACAGCGTGATTTGTTAAACCGTCAAGCTGCAGATGTTGACACTCAGGACCATTTAGTTTTACAAACCACGTTAGCTCTATTGTTTGGTTCATCCCAGCAACAACCCGATTGGCAGCGGATCGCTTGTGCGATGGCGGCAACTCGCAGTTTTACTGTGATTACCGGCGGGCCTGGTACCGGTAAAACGACCACAGTGGTGAAACTATTACTACTTTTGCAACACGTAGCCCAAAACAATCCCCTGAAAATTCAATTGGCTGCACCCACGGGCAAAGCTGCAGCAAGACTCACTGAGTCAATTGCCAGTGCTGTGCAAAGGCTGAGTGTTGATGCCAAATTAGCTGAATTGCCTTGGTCGGCGGTACAGTTGACCGCGCAAACCTTGCATCGCTTGCTCGGCTCCATTCCCGGACGACAGCAGTTTAAACATCATGCTGCCAATCCATTGCCATTGGATGTATTAGTGGTGGATGAAGCATCCATGGTCGATGTGGAATTAATGGCGTCATTGCTGGCGGCATTGCCTAAACACGCCCATTTAATCTTATTAGGGGATAAAGATCAGTTGGCTTCAGTGGAAGCGGGCGCTATTTTGGCCGAGCTTTGTAAGGAAGCGCGAGCGGGGGGATATAGTGAGGAGACTGCCAAAGAGTTGAACCGACTCAGTCAACAATCTATTCCGGCTGAGTATATTGCAAAAGATGCCATGCCATTGGAGCAACATATTGTGATGTTGCGAACCAGTCACCGCTTTCAAGCCAATAGTGCGATAGGTCAACTAGCCACCGCAGTCAATGAGGGGAATGCTCGGCAGGTGGAGCAATTATTTACCCAGATGACAGGGGATGAGTTGGGATATTTAGCACCGACCCATGGCCGTTGGTTGAAGTCTCTGGTATTGGGGGACGACCGACAACAAGGATTGTGGCCCTTTTTCCAGCTGTTGCAGCAGTCAGGAATCGCGGCCGATACTCATGCCAGTTTGTTGCTTAAGCAATTAGGTCAATTCCAATTGTTATGTGCACTGCGGCAAGGCGCTTTTGGTGTTGAACAAGTGAATTTACAGATTGAACAACTGCTGCGCCAGCAGCGGTTAGTGACACGTCCCGATGCTTGGTATGCTGGCCGGCCGGTGATGATTTCACAAAATGACTACAGCACAGGCTTGATGAATGGCGACATTGGCATTTGTCTGCAAGTGCATGAGCAGGGCAGAGATTTGTTAAAGGTTGCCTTCGCAGTGCCGCAGGGGATCCGTTGGTTCTTACCGAGTCGATTACCTGCCTTGGAAACGGTGTTTGCTATGACTGTGCATAAATCGCAGGGCTCAGAGTTTGATCACGCGGTGCTGCTGTTACCAGAAACCACCAGCCCAGTGTTAACCCGAGAGTTGTTGTATACCGCCATCACCAGGGCAGCGAAACGCTTTACGGTGGTAGCCACAGATCTGCAAGTAATGTATAAAGCGGTGCTGCAGCCAACAATTCGCCGAGGAGGCTTACGGTTATAGTCGATAAATTTCTTTGCAGCTGGCGGCAAAACACCAGATAATACTGCACTTTTAATAATCTTTAATGGATGAACTGATGGATTGGTGGTTATTGTTTCAAGCATTTATTATGGGGATTGTCGAGGGCCTGACTGAGTTTTTACCGATCTCAAGTACAGGTCATCTGATTGTTGTTGGCGATCTCATTGGTTTTCATAATGATGGAAAAGTATTCGAAATCGCCATTCAGTTTGGTGCAATTTTAGCGATTGTCTTTGAATATCGTCGACGTTTTATCGATGTCACCACGGGGATGTTTACTGATAGTAAAGCGCAACGTTTTATTCTGAACTTATTGGTCGCTTTCTTGCCTGCGGCCATCATTGGTTTGTTATTTATCAAAACAATTAAATTGTATTTATTTAATCCGGTCACTGTGGCTGTCATGCTGGTGTTGGGCGGTTTTGTCATTTTATGGGCTGAGCGTCGGGCGCATCAGGTAAAAGTGCATGATGTGGATGATATGACCTGGCGGGATGCCTTGAAAATTGGTTGCTTCCAAGTAGTTTCGATGATCCCCGGCACATCGCGCTCTGGAGCCACCATTATTGGCGGTTTGTTTATTGGTTTGGATCGCAAAGTTGCTGCTGAGTTTTCCTTCTTTTTAGCCGTGCCAACCATGTTTGCAGCAACCTTCTATGATTTGTTTAAGCATCGCGATTTATTGCATGCGGCTGATATTCCAATGTTTGCCGTTGGTTTTGTGACTGCCTTCATTACTGCGTTGTTTGCAGTGAGAACCTTAGTGAAATTTGTCGCCAAGCATAGTTACGAAATCTTTGCTTGGTATCGAATTGCCTTCGGTGGCTTAATTTTATTAACTTGGCAACAAGGCTGGGTGGACTGGGAATTACCCAATTAATCACTGAGTACCGCAAACAGTAACACTGTTTGTACACAACGTATGTGTTCAGAATGCCGAGTTTAGCTCGGCATTTTTATTCAGCAAACTATCGTGCTGCAAACTAGCGTGATGGATGGACAGCTAACTCTTCTGCTATCAGTTGCCACATGTGATTATTTTGTTCAAGTAGTGCAGATGTGCTGTTGTTAATCACAGTTTTTAGTTCAGTGTGTTGTTGCAGTAACTGAGTTAATTTTTGGCAGATAATTTGAGGCGTTACTGTCTCTAAACAATAATCAGCCACCGCAAAATCAGCCATCATTTGCTGATATTTATGACTCCAGCTGGTGGCGATACAAGGCACCCCTTGACTGAGTGCATTGATAGCCCCGTGGAATCTCGAGCTTACGACCAACTCTGCTTGGCCAATAAACCGCTTCAGGTCAAGTGGGTCGGCAATTGCTAACAATTTTGCCTTGCTGAGTTGAGCTATTTCTTGGCAAATTTGCTGATCTTGCAGTCCCTCATGGTTCAGTAAATAAACATCAATTCCTTGCAATAGTAAAAAGTCTGCGGCGGCAGCAAAGCTTTCGACATAATTTTGATGATCCGCTTCGGCAGTCTGATGATGATATTTTGAAACGATTTTATGGTTGGGGATCAACACCGCATAGCGAGAGTTCATCTCACCTGCAGCCAATGCTGGTGTTGTTATCGGTGGCGAAGGCTTCAGGCCAATCGTAAAATCACAACTCAAATGCACATGGGATGGCAGTTGCGCGACACAACTTTGTAAGTGGGCCATCGATTCAACATCGCGGACAAAAATCAAGCTGGCATATTCAATGATGGTCGCCATGGCTGCTTTGCTGGCGGCACTGGTAAAAGGGCCAAAGGCTTGTGGCATAAAAATAAAAGGTTTGTTTGCCAGATGACAACGGTGTACTTCTTTCGCAGTATTTTGTAGAAATTGCAATGGCCATTGATCGCCATAAGCAAAACCTGAAGCCTCTATAACGATATCGACCTGTTGTTCTGTCACGATGCCATATCGGCGTAACACATTAACAAGCGCTTTAGGAAAGCGATTAAACACTGGGGCGAAATCAAAGCCAAAACGCCGAAATGCTAATTTCTGCCAAGCACCGCTTTTGGCTCGTTCTAAATAAGGCAGATTAGGGCCGGGTGACAGGACTAACTGATAATTGAGTCCTAATTTTTCAAGGCCTCGCTTGGTTGCAATTAACATCAAATAGGCGCCTTTGTTTCGAAACTGCACCCCTTTAACTTCAATAAGTAAAGGTTTAGCCATAATGAATGAGTTCCTTGGCCGATTTTTTTTCCGAGTGTGGCACTAGTGCTTGCGGCTCGGGATAACCGAGAGCGATCAACATCACCACCCGTTCATGCGGGGCTAGTTTCAGTAATCGGGCCGCCTTACGCTCATAGATTTCAATGTCCGGCCAATTAATTGCACAACTTGCTAAGCCAAGGGTTTCACAGGCCAGCATCAACTGCATATTTGCAAGGCTGGCATCAATGTAAATCACGTGACGATCTCGCTCAAAGGGGTAAGCGCTTAAATCCCCAACCACCGCAAGCAACGCAGGAATATTCTCGGCATAACCCGCTGTACCCATCGGTAAATGTGCAAGCTTGCCAAGTAGCGGCTGTTCTAATGCGGCAATATAGCGGAAGGGTTGGCGATTACATGCACTGGGGGCCTGGGCTGATGCGGTAACCACTTGTTCAATCAAATGTTTAGCGACTGGCTTTGGCAAAAAATTCCGAATGGAACAGCGCTGCTGACACAGTACTAAGAATTGTTCATAGGAAATGTTGGATTTGATGATCTCGTGCTGTGGTTTTGGTGCTGCCGTACCGGGTAC
>JACCEA010497433.1_pt1 | contig 17308 bp, 13 predicted proteins | sample 7449851 | NCBI WGS metagenome assembly JACCEA01 (sample SAMN15323453, study PRJNA562643) | freshwater metagenome | isolation source: river surface water | place: USA:Blue River Watershed | collected 2017-08-18
ACCGTGACGGTTTCGATGAAGTCACTGAGCAGTGCATTGAAATAATGAATATTCATGCAGACAGCGCCACCGACTGATCCGGGAATGCCTCCAAAATCTTCAAGGCCGCCCCAATTATTGTTGAGCGCGAATGCAATAGCATCATGCATTGAAACTCCCGCATCAATTTTGATAAGGCCATCGATAATCTGCATCTTTTTATTTTGTAAAATAACTACAAGTCCTTTGATGCCATCATCGCTGATTAAAATATTTGCTCCTTCGCCAATAATGGTGACAGCAATATTGTTCTGTTTTGCCCAGGCAAGTCCTTCTCGAAGTGTTTCTGTTTTTTTGGGTGCCAAGAAATATTCTGCATTGCCGCCTGTTTTAAACCAATTTTTGTCGGCAAGGGAAATATTTTTTTGGATGTAAGAAGGAATGTTAGATAGTGCTATGTTCATATATTTTTTTCAATGCTGGGCGTGCTTTTACTCTGCCTTGTTCAAGGAGTTCTTTGCAAGTGCTGCTGCATGCGTTGGTGTATTCAGTTGCGCATGTGTCACAACAGATAAAATGTTTGTTGCATGATGCGTTGCGACAATTGGTGAAGGTTTCGCATGCTTGAGAGCACAGATCACAACTACCTAAAATATCATCATTGGTTTTGGTACCGATGCGGCTGTCAAAAACGTAATTGATGCCGCGAAAGTAGCCGTCTGGATATTTGTTGAGGTATTCATGGATGCCACCTTCAAGTTGATAGACTTCTTTGACTCCTTTTTTTATCATGTAGGCACTTTCACGTTCGCATCTGACGCCGCCGGTGCAATACATTAAAACTTTTTTATCTTTGAAGGTTTCAAGGTTTTGATCAACGTACGTTGAAAATTGACGAGCATGATTGACGGGAGGAACAAGTGCTCCGGTAAATTTTCCAACGCGTGCTTCATAGGCATTGCGGCCATCTAAAATCAAAGTATTTGCATCTGCTTGAGCAATTGCTTGGTGAAATGCTTCAGGAGTTAAATGTGTTGCTGTATTTTTGTAGCTCACTTCGTGAATATCAAGGCCGAGATTAACGATTTCTTTTTTGACTTTAATTGATAATTTAGGAAAATTTTTTGCTCCGCCTTCACTTGTTTTAAAAGGCATCTGTTTAAAAATTTCCTGATCTTTCATCCAGCGCATATATTTTTCGGTATTTTCAATGCTGCCACCGAGGGTGCCATTGATTCCTTCTGATGCAATAATGATGCGGCCGGTTAAATAATGCGCTTTGCAAAAGGTTTCTTGTTCCTGTTTTAAGAGTTCAGGGTTTTCAATATCGGTGTATTGATAAAATAAAAGTATCTGTCCGCTCATGTTTTTCCTTTGTTTTCAGAGGTAAAAATTATTGATGAGCTGATTATATCATATTTTTTCTCAGGAATCATTTTTTTATTTCAATGCAAATATTTTTTTTGAAAACTTTTTATATAGATAATATATGCCTTATTAGGCACCTAAAATGATCATAATTGACTGATTGAAAATAATTAATGTATGATAAGAATATACAGCATGTGAAATAAATATGAGAGCGATGAACGATCAGAATGCTTTGAAAAAGGGAGTTTTACAATGATCTGTCAATTGAAAAAATTTTTTAAGATAAGTTTGATATTATTGAGTGGGCTTTATAGTCAATTGGGTGCTCGTAATTTGGCAGGATTAATTAATCAGCCAAGTATTTTTGTTCGAGACACTCGTTTGCTTCATGAAAAAAATCATCTTGAAAATACGATGCTGATCACGCGTTATTTATCTGCCAAGGAAAAAACAGGTGCGGTTTATCAAATTTTATTACATTTTCAAAAACCGATTGAATGTGAAAAAACTTCTGATCCTGAAAAATCAACAATTACGCTTTATTTTCCTGGAATGCGCATAGAAGATTTTGAAGCAAAGAGTTTTAAACAAGCCTGGTCAGCGGTTTCATATGTTAAGAATGTTCAGGTTGTCCAAGAAACAACGCCGATTAATCGAATTGCAATGACAATTAATTTTATTCCTGACAGTGCGATTGTAAAGATTCAAAAGCGTGCAAGTCCTTATATTTTGAGTATCGATTGTTATCAACGAGAAATTCTTGAGCAGATAAAAAATAGTACTGATATTTTAAATATGGCGTATCGTGCGGCTCACAACTTGGAGTTACCCAGTACTCGCCAACAAAAAAAAGAAACCTATCATTGTTGATCCTGGGCATGGTGGGTATGATCAGGGGGCTGTTGGTTGCAATAATCTGATCGAAAAAAACATCAGTCTTTTATATGCACGTAAATTAACAGCAGCATTGAAAAAAAAAGGGTATGAAGTTATTTTAACCAGAAATAATGATGATATTTTAGGAATAAAAACACGAACAACAAGAGCTCATGCTCATCAAGGTGCGCTTTATTTGTCGATTCATGCGAACGCTAATCATGATACTCGTATTGAAGGTTTTGAAGTCTGGTCGTTGAAAAAAAAGTTTTTTGATTGTTGTAATCGAACATCAAAGCTCTTTTTTGCTCATAAAAAGCCATTGCATGCTCTCGATATTCTGCATGCACATGATTACAACACCAGTTTATTAAGTGCTTCTCTTGCGACATCAATTCAAAATGCGGTGATAAAAAAACTTCATGCCGAGCGACATCATGTTAAAGATCGTCGTCCACAACAAGGATTGAAGCGAACGCCACTGCATCTTTTTATACCATCAGTTTTTATTGAATTGGGATTTATTACGCATCAAAAAGAGGCTCAGAATTTAACTAATGCGCACTATCAAGATTCATTGATTGAAGGGATAGTTCAAGGCGTTTCTGTATTTATGAAATCTCAATCATAATAGATTTTAGTAAACAGCAATCCAACGATCTTTTTTTGAAAGGTCTTGATGAATAATGATGTTTTTCCAGCCAGCATTGATAAAAATATTTTTTATTGATTCTGCTTGTGCATAGCCAAATTCACAGATAATACGTGGAATATGAGATGTTGTTTTTTCTTTTAAATATTGATGACTTTCTGTAGCAAGAATGCGGTACCAATGGAGTCCATCCTGATGATCAGTCAATGCTGTTGCTGTTTCCCATAATTTTACTGATGCATCTAACGTTTCCCACTCTTGTTGGCTTAAATAAGGAGGATTGCAGGCAATAAGGTCATAGCAATTTTTTTCAAGTGGTTCAAAAAAATTTCCTTGCTTAATGTGCAGATTATCTACGTGATTTACTATTTTATTTTTTTCAGCGCAGGCAATTGCTTGCGGCATGATATCAACAGCGGTGATTGTTGCATCAGGCAATGCGATGCCAAGTCCGACGGCAATGCATCCAGTTCCGGTGCAGATGTCAGCAATGGTAAGTTTTTCAATCTTATTTTTTTTAATTTCTTTGATGAGCCAATCAACCCATTCTTCCGTTTCAGGGCGAGGAATGAGCAGTGGCTTTTTAACATGAATGTTTGCTTGCAAAAAAGGGATCGATCCAAGAATGTATGCAAGAGGTTCTCCAGCCATTCTTCGATTTAAACAAGTCGTAAGTTCAGCTTCAATTTCAGGCGTAAGTATTTCAGTGGTGAGTAGATGTTGCTGTTGTTGTTTTAAAATATGTTCAGCAATCCAAATCCCTTCTTGAGCTGCTTGTTCTGTAAGACCAGAAAGTTTTTTTTCTGCTTCAAGTAGCCATGCTTTGATTGTTTTCATTCAAAAAATCCATTAACAAATTTTTGAGCATCGAAGGGGGCGATTTGATCGAGTGATTCACCAAAAGTATAAAACCAGATCGGAAGTTTTAATTCATGAATGATCGCAATAAGCGCGCCACCTTTTGCAGTTCCATCCATTTTTGTTGCGATCAGTCCATCGAGCTTGGTTGCTTGATGAAAAAGTCGTGCTTGTTCAAGTGAATTTTGTCCGAGCATGCTGTCGATGGTGAGTAATGTTGCAGTAGAAGATTCGGGGAGTTGTTTTTGAACAATGCGTTTAATTTTTGAAAGTTCATCCATGAGATGTGATTTTGTTTGGAGTCTGCCTGCCGTATCGATGATTAAAAAATCGTATTGTTCATCCTTATATTTTTTACATCCATCAAATACGAGCGAAGCTGGATCTTTTTGTTGATCATCCCAAAAAACATCAACGCCAGCTTTTTGTCCAAGTCTTTGTAGTTGTTCTTTTGCTGCGGCACGAAAAGTATCGCCTGCTATTAGTAAAACTTTTTTTCCTTCTTGAGTCGCTTTGAAAGCAAGTTTGCCCGCTGTTGTTGTTTTGCCACCACCGTTGATTCCAACAAGAATAATGACGTGAGGCTCTTCTGTTGTCTTCTGGTCGGATAACAAGACCAATTGCTGCAATGCATCACGGAGCAGTGCTTCAAGTTCTTCTGGTTTTGAGAGTGCTTTTTTTTCTGCGCTTTGTTTAATCTGTTCAACTATTTTTTTACTTAAAGAAGCGCCTAAATCGCTTGAACGAAGAAGTTCTCTGATCTCTTCATAGAGTGATTCGTCGATACTGCTTTTGCTAAAAAGTGAACGAGCCTTTTGAGTAAAATGATTATAAAGTGCCCCAAGATGTGATTTTAAAAATCCAAACATATCTGTTCCTGTTATTTGTTAACGTAATAATCGAAGTTCTTTAGTTTAATAGTTTATCTGTTTCTTGCTGTTTTGTAAATTATGAAGATTGCATCTGTTTTATGTGAGTTTCTGTTTTAATGTTTCTGTATCAATGATATTTGATTTGATTTGCAGAAGATATGCCTGTTCAAGTGCTTTGCCAATTGCTTGGTCAGTCAGTCCTTGTTCAAGAAAGTAACTGCCCGTTAAAAGTGGTTTGATCGGTTCATATAAAACATTATTTTTTTCTGCACATTCAATGAGTGATGCAAGATTTTGATCTGGATACAAAATTTGCATGATGATGAGTGCATCAAGAAGTCTCCAGTCTGGTGCAAGATGATACGCAGTAATTTTTTGTTGATAATCGATGTCATCAGTTGGTTTAGAAAGTGAAATTGTAATGGTTAAAAAAGTATTTATTTGTTTATGAGTTAATCCACTATTGTAGGCAGCAAGAAGTTTTTTACAGTGATTTTGAGAAGAAAGAATCTGTTCAGCAAAAAAAAGTATAAGCATTAATTTGAAGTATTGTTTTTCAGAGATCTGTTTTTCAAAGAGATCAGCATATTTTTTTTTTATATAGGCGAGTTGATCAAGACAATCAAGTGTTGCAGTAAGTCCATTTTTTTCAGAAAAGAAACTTTTTTTATTCTGTAGTAAAGCAAGATCAGGAAAAAGGTCACTAAGGCGATTAATGCTGATAAGCCATCGAAATCCACGGGAAGGCTGTTCTGATAAAATAAGCATTTTTTTGAGCTCTTTACCGATTCGTTCAGAAGCGATTGGTTGGTTGGTCAGTGGATCGATAAGAGACATCTGTTGTGCGGTGTTTGTCAGTTCTTCATCTGGATTCATTTCAAAGCGGCTGATGTATTGAATAACACGATAGAGCCGTAAAGGATCTTGAACAAAAAGTTCTGCATCGATCAGTTTTAATTGGTTCTTTTGTATCGCATCAATGCCAGCAAAAGGGTCAATAATATTTTCAATTGATATGCCGTATTGTTCTTGTTCGTTTTCAGTGAGTTGTATTGCCATGCCGTTCATAGAGAGATCACGTCGTTTACATGCAGCTTCTATGCCCATAAAAGGGTCAATGGTAACTGTGGGTTTGCGACCAAGACTATCAGTGCGTGGCAGTGACCAATCAATATCAATAGATCCGATGCGAAAGACGCCGAATTTTTTTCCGACAAAGTGAACGATTGCTTGTTGTTGTAGGCAATTAATTAATTGTTCTTCAGTCAGTTGATGTACTTCAATATCAATATCAAAAAGTGGTTTTTGCATACAAAAATCACGGACTGATCCACCGACTAAATAAGCGATTCCACCCATGTTATGAATGCCATGAAGTGCTGGCATAACACGTGCGATAGCAAGAAATAATGCTTTTTGATTCATGATGATTGGATCCTTACAAAAAACTTGTACTTTATTTCTGCTTATTATACAATTTATACTGTATTTTGCATACAACTCTTGATATTTTTTCTTCTATAGGGGGTTATAGCTCAGTTGGTAGAGCGCATGAATGGCATTCATGAGGCCACCGGTTCGAACCCGGTTAACTCCACCAACCTTCGCATAAAGCTACGGTTGGCACGGCCAATACTTAATGAATTCACATTTTACATATATTTTCTTTGTAAACGAGAAGGTTGTCCCTCGTAGCCTTGGCGTAGTGGGACTGTATGACTTTCAATTTACCTTCGCATAAAGCTACGGTTGGCACGGCCATAGCTATGCTTTATCCCTCAAGTAGCAAAAAAATAAAAAATTTTGTACACTTTATTTTGATGTGATTGATGTCAAAAAAAGGAGAATAAAAATATGATTGAGCAGCACAATAAAAAGGGCTATTTTTTTTGGACGTTATTTGCGTTATTGTATGGCTTATTTTTGTTTTCAAAAGGGCTTTTTTATGGAACGTTACTCTTTTTCTTGTGGCTTTCTTTCTGGATTTTATATACCCCCTTTTTTTTACGGGGGAAAAAATTTGCACATGCTTTATATAGAATGACGGCGATTAAAACGCATTATTGGCCAATTTTACTCTGGCTTTCCGCTCTTTTTTATAATGGCATTATGCTTAATTTTTATTCTTTTTTATATCAAGAAAATTTTATAACTTCAGCGTTAGGCCTTTTATTAACGCATCAAAGAACGTATTGGCCTTTGATGCTTTGTTGTTTGTTAAAATTGCAATATCATTTTTTGATAGATTTTTTTACTCCACTTGAACATCGTGGTTGGCTGCATCATGCAGGGAATCTATTTATTCTTTTGTATGCATATATTTTCTTTTATTGGTGCTATGCTGATTTTGTTGTTTTATTAACGGTACGTAATTAATAAAAAAAAATACTTTTTTTACTTCATTTCAAATAATTTTCTGGTATCATAAAAAATGATTATTAAAAAGTCGGGTTCCTAGCTCAATTGGTAGAGCAACAGACTCTTAATCTGCAGGTTCAGGGTTCGAGTCCCTGGGGACCCACCAACCTTCGCTCTTACAAGCTACGGTTGGCACGGCCAGAATTAAGGTATTTGAAGTTAAGAATTTGTGGTGAAGAAGTAAGAAGGTTGCCCCTCGAAGCTCATAGAGCGTAGTGGGGCTGTTATGATTTTCAAGACCTTCGCTCTTACAAGCTACGGTTGGCACGGCTTGTCCCTCATAAGCTTTGGCGAAGAGAGAATAAAATAATTAAAATATAAGAAAAAAAAGGTAGAAAAGATTCATATATATGCAAGGATGGCGAAATTGGTAGACGCGCTGGCCTTAGGAGCCAGTCCCGAAAGGGGTGGGGGTTCGAGTCCCCCTTCTTGCACCAACCTTCGCTCTTACAAGCTACGGTTGGCACGGCCAGAATTAAGGTATTTGAAATTAAGAAGTTGTGGTGAAAGAAAAAGAAGGTTGTCCCTCGTAGCCTTGGCGAAGTGGGATAGAATATTAAACAGAATACCTTCGCTCTTACAAGCTACGGTTGGCACGGGCTGGGCTGTCCCTCGCAGCTAATATCTCGACGTAGTGTTAAAAGTACGGAGACGGACAATACGAAAAAAAGAAAAACTCAAAAAATAAAAGCTTGACGGATCGTTGTTTCTTTACGGTATACTCATGTGTATTGAGAAAGTAAAGATGCAATAAAATGATATTTGCAGTTTAGTGCAGGTCTTTGAGAAGGGAAACCGGCATGTACAATGAATATATACAGAGTAGTGATTCCGGAATTGCTATTACCAATAAAAAAACTTCGTCACATTTATGTAAAACAGAAGTTTATATTCCTCCATCTATGGTTGTTCCCATTCGAGAGCAAGTTATTACATTGTTTCAGCATCATGCACATGCTCGGGGTTTTGAAAATCTTGTTTTGCCGCGCTCATTTGTTCTTGAGCGTCATTATATGGATATTCAACAATCAACCATGTGGTTTATTTTGAAAAATTTTGTTTTAGATTTTGTTCTTGAAGATTGTGCGCGCAATAAAATTTTACTTGCGCATAATCCTCGATTGACTGAAGTTATCTGGGAAAATGACGAAAAATTATATTATCGTTTTGATATTTCAATTAATGACATTGTGATCATTAAAGATTGGAAAATGTTTCCATTTAAAACACCAAAGCGAAAACTGTATAAAGATCTTGATAAGCAGGTTGAAACATTTATTGAGCGTGAAACCGTTTTATATAAACAACAGAATCATGAATTGCTTGATGATAGTGATTGGGTCTGTTTCTCTGCAACCATGCTCAATAATAATCATGAGCCTTTGCCTAAGATTATTTCACGTATGTTTTGGATGAAACTTTCGACGAAATATTTGGTTAGTGCTTTTCAAAAAGATTTTGTTGGTAAACAAAAGGGAGATTCTTTTATTTTGACGCATTTACCGCTTGATGAATCTTTGCAAGAAGCAGTGACCGAACATAATCCCTTTTTAATTACTATTTTAAGTGTTAATAAAGGTAATTTTTTTTCGCTTGAATTATTTAAAACTATTTTTCGCCTTAAAAACCGACTTGATGTGCATCGTAAATTGATTGAAGTTTTTTCTTATCGAAATGATATTTCGCAGCGCAAATCAATTATTGAAGAGGTCTTCCATCTTTTTTTATCAAAAAATCGTTTTGAAGTTCCTAAGCATCTGGTTTTACGTAAACAAGAAGATATTTTGTCAGCGCTTAAAAAAATTCCTGATTATTATGTGTATCGGTCACAGCCACAGTTTGAAGAATACGTTGCATTTTTAGCTGAACGTCAGTTGAAAGAAGAATTGATCATTGATAAGATTTCATATGAAGAAAATATGTCGATTGATAGCGATGATGTGAATGGGTATTTGCATTTATATAATACCGATCGGCTTAAAGAATTTGTTCATTTTAAACCGACACTCGATATTGCTGAAGACTCACATGTCCCTATTCATGATAGCACCTTAAAGCAGGTTGCATTACGAGAGAAAACGTTAAATCATGTTATTTATTTATTAACAAAATAATTTAATAGTTTTCTTTCTGATAGGTAATGCGTAGACTGGAGAACGGAAAAAAATTAGAATAATAACTTTAACCTCGTTGGTTGCTATGGAAAAAAAATATTTTGGCATTGCCGGTCTTGGTGTCGTTGGAAAATCAATACTTACTTTTTATCAAAAATATCCTGAAGATTTTGTACAAGCGTTGTCTATAATAACATGCTCTAATCCTGAAACTGTTTCGTGGGAGCTGCGTCTTTTTGATGAACGTATTTTGAGCGAAACCGAACAAGCATTGTTGCACGAAACAAAGACTACTTTTTTTTGTTCTGATTCTTGGGAATCATTTGTCAGTGGTCTTGATCTTGCTTGGTTTTCAACAGGAATTAATGCTGAAAAATATTATCTCATTCCTGAAAAACAGATTAAAGAAGTTGATTTATTTAGTTATTTTTGGAAAATGCCAATTTTGAGTGTGACAGGAACCATTGGTAAAACAACATTGACACAATTAATATATGAATTATTTATGCTTGATAGTTGTGCCTTGCGTGATCTTTCTTTAGAAAAAGCTTGTACGCATGCACGTGGCTGTTCATATAAACGAATGAGTTTGGGTGGTAACATAGGTGTTGGCCTTTTGGATCTTGTGCCCCATCAGCCTTTGTATCAGGGAGCTGTTCTTGAACTTTCTTCATGGCAACTTGATCAAGCAAAATTGATACGTCCAACGATTGGCATCTGGACTAATTTATATGAAAATCATCTTGATCGACATAAAACAATGGCGGAGTATTTTGCTGCAAAAAGTTCTTTTTTACGTAATCAAAAAGAGACTGACTGGGGATTACTCGGCGCTTCATTAATTAATGAAGTCAATCGATTATTTTTTATTGAACATCGATCATTTTGGAAGGGAAATATTCTGATTGTTTTTGATCGAACGCCGACCGAGCAAGAAATTACTTTCATGCAGCAATATTGTTGTTCATATATGTGCATTGAAGGAAATCAAATTGTTGTGCAAACATATGCTGGTGATCGAATATCGCTCTGTTCAACATCAATTATTCCTGAGCAAGGTTTTTTAGATAGTTGGTTATTTGCTTTGGCAACATTATATTTTTGGGGTGTAAATATTGCGTGGCTTGATAAAACATTGCTTCAATCTGCGTATGATCGATGTACTAAAGCTATTGGTCAACATCGACTTGAATATTGTGCTGAAAAAAAAGGGATTCATTTTTATAATGATTCAAAGGCAACGATTGTGACAGCAACAGAAATTGCTGTTGAACAGATTCTTAGAAAGCATCAATCAGTTATTTTAATTGTTGGTGGAACGAGCAAAGGTGCAGATCGATCATCACTGCTACAATTATCTGATAAACATGGAGCGATAAAAAAGGTCTTACGCTTTGGTCCTGGATCTTATGACTTGGCCCCTTTGCCCTATTATGAAAATCTTGAATTGGCTGTTGAAGATGCGATTGCACAAGCTGTTCCTGGTGATGCAATATTATTTTCACCCAGTGGAGCTTCGTATGATCTGTACACTAATTATAAAGAACGAGGTAAAGCGTTCGTTCGTTTGGTACAAGCTTTATGAGCGAGCGATTTCGATTATCGTTTCAGGATCGACATCAGTCAGTTATTCGTTTTTTATCTATTCCTTTTTTGTTAAATATGATCGGGCTTCTTTTTATTTATAGTGCAAGTTCGGTTTATGCACTTGATAAATATGGTGATGCATCGTATTTTTTATGGCGGCAGCTTGGGTATTCAATGATTGGCATGATCAGTTGTGTAGTAATAGTCTTGATTCCATTTCAGCTTATTTTTAGATGGGCGTTGGTCTGGTGGGCAGGAGCATTTGTGGTGACAACATCAACGCTTTTATTTGCGCGGCCAATTAATGGTGCCTGTCGCTGGTTTTCGGTTGCAGGAATTTCGGTGCAGCCGAGTGAATTCTTGACAATTGCAACGTTGTTGTATGGTGTCTCATTTTTAGAGCGACATCTGTTGCCGCATGTTTCTTTTTTTTCTAAAAAAATGATTCCATTTCTTTTATTAATTGGCAGTAGTTGTTATGTGCTTCTTGCACAGCCTGATTTTGGCAGTAGCGTAACGATGCTGGTAACGATCGCGTTACTGCTGTTTTTAGTCGGAATTTCGTATCGAGAATGTTTGATTCTTTTTTTTGGAATGTTGCCGTTTTTAACCTGGCTTATGATCTCAAAACAGTATCGCTTAATTCGACTGATGACATTTTTAGATCCATGGCGAGATCCACAGGGGAGTGGTTTTCAGATTATTCAATCGCTTTTGGCGATTGGTTCAGGGAAAATGTTTGGTGTCGGGTTGGGGCTTTCGCGACAGAAGTTTTTTTATCTGCCGATGCAGCACACTGATTTTATTTTTTCAATTATTGCAGAAGAAATAGGGTTTGTGGGAACGTTTTTTTTGATTTTGTTATATATTTCCCTTTTTTATTATGGTTTTTGTCTTATTGAAGAGTCAACATCGATTGCAGCTTCGCTTTTTATTATTGGGGCACTCTCGTTAATCAGCATGAAAACGATTGTTAACATGCTTGTTTGCATTGGATTGGTCCCTACCAAAGGATTGGCGCTTCCTTTTGTTAGTTATGGAGGATCGGGCCTTATTGCACAGTGGATTCTGGTTGGGCTTATTGTTTCTGCTTTTTTTGCAAAAAATGAGGCTTTTTAAAAAAGTCGCTCTGTTTTTTCTTCTATTTCATCTTTTTCTGGTCTAAAATGGTTGCGGATTTCTGAGGATCTTTTATGATTAAAATATCATAGTAGTAAAAAAAAGATTGCAAATAAAAAGGGCGAGAGACCGTGAGCAATAAAAAAAATATTTTCTATATGTTATTTATATTGATGAGCATGACCGCTTATCAAATCGGTTTTGCCGCGGCATCACCGGGAATAACTTCTTCAAAGAAAAAAAATTCTCTAGCTGATGATCAGGCAGAAAAAGAAGCAATTAAAAAAGTTAATCTCTTATTTGAAAAAATTATCCAGAAATCAGGTCCTTTATTTCAAGAATCATTAATTAGTATCTGTCGTGACTTTATGCAATATCTTTCTTTTGCTCAGTTAGTTCCGGGTTTAGAAAAATGTGCTGTGTTATCAGATCAAGAATGGGCGACTATTAAAAAATCATTTGAACAGATTTCTCGTGAATCGCGCAATGAATGGATTGGAGCAGTTTTATTTGATTCAAAAAAAACAATACAAACATTAATTGCATCATTACCAAAATTAATTCGCCAGCAAAAAGCATTAGCAAAACTAGAAGTTGATAAAAAACAAGCAGTCGATAAGTTGGCTAAAGATTTTAAAGAAGCGACCACCTCGTCATTTGTTGGAGATCTTTTGATGACCGGTGCTGGGATGTTTCATGCAGTTGCTGATCTTGATAGTAAGGATAGTTTAGAGTATGAAACTAAAAAATATAAAACAATAGATCACGAGGGGAAAGAGACAATCCAAAATTTCAAAGTGTTATCTGACAATGTTGCGTTATTTGGAAAAGCGGGGGCTCAAACATTTTCAATGCACAAACATATTTGGTATGTTTTTGCAAATGCACCTAAAGCACTTAATTTTATGACAATGAATCGAAAGCATACTCCCCGTGAAGAAGAGATTCGCGAAGCGCAGATTGAATATTGTACAACAACGCTTTCGCAACAAATTCTTAATGAAATGAGTAAAGATTTTGCCCAGACGGGTAATTTGAATTTTTTCTTGGAAGAAGATCCAAATAAGCCTGAAAAAGCTTTGCATATGATTAAATTTCAGGAAGCAGCCGAACGACTTGCAGATCGATGTTTTCCTTTTTTAAAATCATTGCCTGAAATGTTTCAAATGATGGCTCGTGAATCAACAAAAAATTTCTTGTTAGAGATTATGCCTGCAATAATTCGAGAAGTTGAATGGGCTCGATATGCTAAAGATGAACAGATAGCAACGCAACCAGATAAAACACGTCTTGAAGCAGTAACTGCGTTATTCGCTGAAGGAAATATTTTTAAACGGGTGATGGAAGACCCGAAAAATAAATCTATCTGTTATCAATTTATTCGTTCAATTAGTTCTTCAATTATTTGGCCAAATTTTAATCTGTTACGCGGAAAATTACATGATATGTCTCCGTATTTACCTTTGTTTGTAACGAGTAAATCGTATAGTCAATGGACAGAAATTTTGACGCATATCGCAGCTTCATATGTTCCTGGGTTAGATTTAAGTAGTGCGAATGAAAATGAAAAGAAATGCATACAAAGATATTGGCGCTTATACACAAAAAATAAGCTCTTTAAAAGATATGCAGAAGGTGGCGAGTTTGCTGGTAATGTAGAAGAGTATTTGCAATATAAAATTCCTGAAGTACTTGGCATGGCTGTTCTTGAAGGAACTTTAAATACCGGAATAAAAAAATATAAATCAAATATTGTTGGTGCAGTTAATAAAGTTGGTTCAACCGTTGCGTCAGGCATTAATATGCTTCCACGTATGATTTCAAGACCAATTCTTAAAGGAAGTTCTGCCGTGGTGAGCGGTGCGCGTATGCTTACTTCCATTGCATCTCCTTGGTACATTGGTTATAAATTAAGCAAGAAGCAAGCAGGTAAAAATGGTTTGATGGATATTGCTGGGCAAGTTGCAGATTCGCGTCAAGTAAGTCATTGGATTGATACAAAAATTGCTTCGATGCTTTCAAAAAATATTTTTTATTATGCATATAATACGTGGTTTAAAGCAAAAGATAAAAGCTCTGCAGATTATATTTCATCATCATGGATCTGCGCTCACTTAGTCGGCTGGTATTTATATAATTCTGCATCGAATGAGCAGAAACAACAAAAATTAACAGATTTTCTCGAGGAAGAATAAACAAAGCTCTCTCCTTTTAAAGGGCCTGGTGACAAAAGTCACTGGGCCTTTAATTTTTTTAATGCTTCAATTTTAAAATCACCAATATTTTTTTCTTGTGTATCAAATGAAATGCCGATCAAAGTAATGGGGCGTGAGTCCTGTTGATATTGTTCAAAATATTTTTTTGTTTTGATCTGCTCAAGTGCTTTTGAAACATCAGCATTCAGTTTAAATTCGATAATGTAGATGAACTTTTCTGTTTTGATGAGTGCATCGATACGGCCGATATTTGTTGCGACCTCGACATCAATTTTAATCCCAAGCAATGTTACAATAATATAAAAAATAGTCTGGTAATATTTTTCGTATTCCATTTGAATTGTGTACGGAATAGCCGCGTAAAAAGACTTTAACGTACCGATAAAATCTTCAATATTATTATGATATAAAGCTTCTTTTAGAAGATAAGCAGAGTCATTATATTTCCCCTTTTGCACCGATGAAAGCCAGACAAGTATACGTTCTAAAAATGCTTCTTTAACTTCAATATTAGGGTAATTTAAAATAAAATTTTTAGTGTTTTTATTATATTCTTTGATGGTTAAATATCCAGTCTGATACAGCAATGTATTCAGCGGCAATGTTTCTGGTTCAAACGCGCCAAGTTCTTCTTCTGAAATGCTTAATCCATCAAATGATTCAACAGGATAACTGTTTTTTTTAAATAAATTAATCAAGAACGTCGGTGTTCCTGATTCAAACCAATAATAAGCAAAGGTTGGATTATTAAGATTGTGCATCATTGAATACGGATTGTAGACACGGGGGAGGTCGATTTGCGGCTTGCCTGCTGCTGCATTCTTCCAAAATCGATACCCATTATAATATAATTTTGTCTGTTCTTTAAACTCATCGAGGCTCTTGCCACTTTCTTGCGCAGCAACACTCATGTGCTCAGCCAATGTTGTATTTAATTCCTCATCAGTGTAGCCAACTAAGTGAGCAAATTGTGGATCCATAGAAATATCTTGAATTTGATTAAAGCCCGAAAAAAGATTTGTCTTTGAAAATCGACTGATGCCGGTTACAAAAACAAATTTAAGCATTTCATGGATACCTTTGATGCAACTATAAAAATTTTGTACAATTTTTTGCATCTGCTTTAATGAATCAGGCTCTGTTAAATGATGTAAAATTGGTCGATCATATTCATCAATAATGAGAACTACTTTTTTATTGTTATATTTTTCTATTAATTTCTGCATCAAAGATTGCAACATATTGACTGGACTTATCATTATCAGAGGCTCAATTTTTTCAATTTGTGCAATGTTGTTTAAATAGTGCATTAATTCTTGATTAAATAATTCCGGTGTTTGAATAGAAATTTTATTAAAATCGATATGAATCACCGGATGAACAGGAAAAGAATAATCAGTGTTTTTGGTAATCCAGAGATCTTCAAAGAGTTCTTTTTTACCTTGGAATAATGCTTTAAGTGTTGAACATAAAATTGACTTGCCAAAACGACGCGGGCGAGCAAAAAAATAATATTTTCCTTGAATTATCCGATAAACATGTTCAGTTTTATCAATATAGAGATAATTATCTTCACGCAATTCAACAAAAGACTGTAGCCCCAAAGGTAATTTTTTCATAGTTCACATCTTTCAAAAAAATATTTTTAAAAATTCTGTATTTTGAAAAGTATAACAGGGACCCAGCTGGATCACTAGTTTTTTGCAAATAAAGCTTTTGTAATCGCTTTTTTTACGAGAAGCAGCTTTTTTAAATATAAGTTTTTCGTATTTTCTCAAATATTCGCTTTTATAAAAATGCGATTGGACATTTTTAGGGGGGGGGGTACAATTATCCTTGTAGTCACGATTTGTAATGATTAATACGGAGTTTAATTCATGGTTTCATTGCATAAAAAAATGTTGTTTTTAGGTCTGTTGCTGGGTGTTTCTCAAGGTGCTTGTGCAGCTGCTGGAAAGATAGGGTTGCCTTGTCAAAAGCAAGCAACAGAAAATCAAGTTCAAAGTATAGAAAATCAAGTCTCAAAACCTGTTTCCTTTGTTGAAGCTGTTCAAAATGGTCAACCAACAGGGTTGCCAGAAGTAAAAGAAAAGTATGCTGATAAAGTTTTGAAAGAAAATCCAGGAGCTTTTCGGTGTTTGGGTCAAAAGTTTTTTAAGGGAATTTTATATTCAGTTTTGACTGCATTAACGGGCAATAGTAATCTTAGTATTACTATGACTCAGCTTGTTAATGAGGGATTAATATATAAAGATTTATTTTCTGATACGCGTATTTTGCAATTTCATAAAAATGCAACATGGCTTCAATATTATAAAGTCAATGGAGTCCCACCGACTATGTGGTTTACTTCTTTATCTTCTGTTGATTATTCAGATCATGTAAGTGGTATGAGAAAATTTTTATATACAGTAGGATGGTTGCCCATAGTTGCAATAATGGCTGTACTTAAAAAGGATTCTAAGGGTCAAGATGAATTTGCACCTGAACAGGCATTTTTATGCTATATCAATTACATAGTCGCTGAACTTGTTCGTCAAAAAATGATCACACCTGAAGAATCACCACGCATGGCTAACGTTGTTGCTATTTTGTTGGCAGGTTCGATGAATGAAGTAGTTAAAAAAGTAGCATAATTTAGAATTGATTTTAAAATAAAAAATTTAAAAGTCCGCGTTTGAAAAAATGCGGACTTTTTTATGCTTTTTCAACAAACGATGAGAGAATCTTTTTTTCACCCTGTTTAAAAATAATCGTTAACACATAGGTTTCATCAGTCTTTTTTTCAACTTGTTTGATGATGCCTTGGCCAAATGTTGTATGCCGAACCAATTCATGTTTATTCCAAAGATCTGTTTTTGAAATAATTGATTTTTTAATCGGCGTTTCTTTTGTGTACGATGTTTTACGAGAACCAAAAACTTGAATGCCATAATTATCCTGACTTGCTGCAGTCATTGATTTACCTGAGCGCCATGCATTGAGCATCTGTTCGCAGATAAAAAGTGGTTGTGCATGCAGATCAAGTTTGACGCAATGTTGTTCAGGAATTTCTTTGATAAAGCGCGATGGCTCTTGATTGTTGAGTTGACCAAAGCTCATGCGTTGTTGAACGTGCAAGATGATGAGTCGTTCTTTAGCTCGTGTCATGCCGACGTATAAAAGGCGTCGCTCTTCTTCGATGGCAGCAGCGCTATTGAGCGAGCGTGATGAGGGTAAAATTCCTTCTTCAAGTCCGATGATAAA
>JACCEA010752787.1_pt1 | contig 17298 bp, 17 predicted proteins | sample 7449851 | NCBI WGS metagenome assembly JACCEA01 (sample SAMN15323453, study PRJNA562643) | freshwater metagenome | isolation source: river surface water | place: USA:Blue River Watershed | collected 2017-08-18
AGAACTATCAAGGCGATCAAAGTAATTGTGAATCCAGTAATTATTACCGGCCTTCTCCCGTTCCGATCTGAATACTTGCCTGCTCTGACCATGACGGTTCCTTGCGCAATTAAGGCAAGAGTAAAACTCAAACCTACAACTGCTGCAGTTGCGCCTAAATCTTCGACGACAAAGAGCGGCAGGATTGAAGAACGCATCCCGAAGAAGATCCAGCTACCAAGAAATGCTAGGAATAGTGAGTAAAGATAGGGACGTATCTTTATCGCTTCTCTAAAAGTTAACGCCGGTCCATCAGCTTTAGCTACTGATTTACCAAGTCTTTTCTCGTGTAAGAAGATAAGTGAAACAGTGCCAGCGACAATTAATAAGGCGCTATAGATAAAGAATGGTGCGCGCGGTGAAATAGCAAGCAGTGCGCCGCCAAATGCAGGACCTGCAACTCCGCCAGCGATGAAACCACCGTTATATAGAGATTGCGACCTACCACGTTGACTATCGTTTACTACTCGGAGAAGCAGCGCACCTGCTGATACCGAAAACATTGAAGAGCCAAGTCCGCCCGCCGATCTGAAGAATAGTAATTGAGAATAACTTTGGGCTAACCCGGCCAGTAATGTGAAACCGGAGACCATCAGCAGGCCGATGCCGAGTACTAAACGTTCGCCAAAGCGATCAACTAACTTTCCTGCAATTAAGCCAGATGTAAATCGCATAACTGCAAAACTGGAGATGATTAATCCAACGAGCGTATTTGATACTCCAAAAGATTTAGCAAAGATTGGAATAGCTGGAATAATTAATCCGAAACCAACAGCAACTAGAAATGAGATTGTAGTTAATACCGAGACTTCTCTCGGTAAACCATGAAAAGGCGAGTTAATCTTCATCCCAAAGATTCGCCGGCTGCATCTTGGCGCGCTGAAGCATGTTCGTCGCTAGATTGCAGTGGTTTTTCTTTTAGGAAAATAGCAAAGAAGAATCCAAGTAATACGACTGGGAATGCTACCCAGAAAACTGTTTGAAATGCGCTCATAAAGGATTCCAATACAGTGCTCTGTATTGGAGCCGGCAGAGTTGCGATCGCCTCAGTATTGTTCTGTAACGTTCCAATCAAAGTTGGATCAAGTTGCGAAAGTTGATCGGGATTGCTCTGCGCTAACTTTGCAAAACCACTTTCAAGATTTGAGGAGATTCGCTGGCTAAGAATGGTGCCAAAAATTGCAGTACCAAATGCGCCACCAAGCGAACGGAAGAAGGTATTTGAAGAAGTGGCGACACCAAGGTCTTTGTATTCAACTGCGTTCTGTAGCGCGATAACAATGGTCTGCATTGATGCACCAAGTCCTGCACCAACGATTATTGAGTAAATTGATAATTGCCAGTATGGAGTATCAGTTTCTAGCTGTGTCATTAGCAGAATACCAATACTCATAGTTATGGTTCCAACAATTGGGAAGATTCGATACTTGCCAGTCTTAGTTATGACGCGTCCACTAGTAATTGTTAGTGAGAGAATTCCAAGCATAAGTGGAATTAACTTCAATCCAGCTTCAGTCGCAGTAGCTCCTTGAATTATCTGAAGATAAAGTGGAAGCATGATGATGGCACCAAACATTCCGGCACCAATAATGAAACCGATAATTGAAGTGAGTGCAAAGGTATGGTTCTTAAATAAATTTAGGGGAAGAATTGGCTCTACAGCTTTCTTCTCCCAAAGTATGTAGAGAATTACAAATGCAATCCCGAGTACAAGAGTGGTAACGGTGAGCCCGTCACGCCAGCCATTTTCTGGCCCAAGGACTGAAAGCGCAATCAAAATTGCAACAACGGCAGCAACGACTAGCGCCGCACCCAGATAATCAATTTTATGTTCGCGACGTTGTTTAGGAATGTGCAAGACAAGAGAGGTGATAACTAAAGCAAGAATTCCAAATGGAAGGTTTATGTAGAAAATCCAGCGCCAGCCAGTAACACCAAAAATTTCTGCCCGATCTGAGAAGAAACCACCAATTAAAGGTCCGGCTACAGAAGAAAGGCCCCAAACGGCACCGAACATTCCTTGATATTTTCCACGTTCCCGCGGTGAGACGATATCGCCGACAATTACAAAAGTTAGTGCCATTAATCCGCCAGCACCTAAACCTTGAATTGCTCGAAATGCAATCAATTGACCCATCGATGAAGCTGCGCCAGCTAAGAATGAACCAATTAAGAAAACCACGATTGAGAATTGATAAACCGGGCGGCGACCGTAGAGATCAGAGATCTTTCCGTAAAGTGGAGTTGATGCAGTCGAAGTAAGTAGATAAGCAGTAACGACCCACGAGTAATGATTTAATCCATTGAAATCTTCCACAATCATCTTGAGAGCAGTAGAAACAATAGTTTGGTCAAGGGCTGCAAGCAGGAGGCCAGTCATCAAGCTGCTCATGATGATCATGATTTCTCGGTGGGTTAATGGTTTGGAATGATCAACTTTTGCGCGCTTTGACATCTAGTCCTTCTCCATGAGTAATTTTGTTGAGAGAGGAAAGGCTACTACTGTGCAGACAATGAAAAGCGTGGTTGCAGAGAATTTAGTTAAGAGTTATGACAAAGGAAAGGTAAAAGCCCTTGATGGCTTGAGCCTAGATGTGAGTGAAGGCACAGTACTTGGAGTACTTGGACCAAATGGCGCTGGCAAGACAACAACTGTGCGAGTTCTCTCCACGCTACTAAGTCCTGATTCTGGAAGTGCATTTGTTGCAGGTATAGATGTGATTAAGTATCCAGAGAAAGTTCGCGAAGTAATTGGATTATCTGGGCAATACGCGGCTGTTGATGAAACCTTAACTGGCTGGGATAACTTGTTGATGTTTGGTCGTCTCTATCATTTATCGAGAGAGAAGGCGAAAGTAAGAGCAAGTGAATTACTTGAACAATTCTCTTTAACAGATGCAGCAAAACGTCCAATTAGAACTTACTCGGGAGGTATGCGACGTCGCCTAGATCTAGCCGCATCCCTAATTGTTAATCCGAAAATTCTTTTTCTAGATGAGCCAACAACTGGTTTAGATCCACGTGGCCGTCAGGAAATGTGGGGAGTAATTAAGGGGCTTGTTAAAAGTGGCACAACTCTTCTATTAACAACGCAATACCTTGAGGAAGCAGATCAATTAGCTGACGATATTGTGGTAGTTGATCATGGAAAAGTTATTGCGCGCGGCACTTCTGATGAACTGAAGCGCCAAGTCGGCGGTGAAAGGTTAGAGATTGTTGTTGCCGATTCAGAGATTTCTCGAGTTAAGGAGATAGTCGCAAGAGTGGCCTCAGGAAAAGTTTCCGTTGATGAAGATTTAGGAAAGATTTCCGCCCCGGTTAGCTCAGGCTCGAGGGCCTTGATTGAAGCGGCGCGCGGCCTAGATGAAATATCCATTCATCCATTAGATATTGGCTTGAAGCGCCCATCCCTTGATGATGTCTTTATTTCTTTAACTGGACATGTTGCTGAAGAAGAAGTTCCAGTCGTGGAGAAGAAACGAGGCCGAAAGTAATGTCACATGCAATCTCTGATGCGCTGGTAATAACTAAGCGACAATTGCTACAACTCTTTCGAGTTCCAGAAGTATTGATCTTTTCGACAATTCAACCTGTCATGTTCGTTCTGCTCTTTCGTTATGTCTTTGGCGGTTCAATTTCAACTGGAATCCCAGGGGTCGATTACGTTCAACTTTTGATGCCAGGAATCTTTGTTCAGACTGTGGCTTTTACCCTTGCAGGTACAGCAGTTGGTTTGGCTGAAGATATGCAGAAGGGATTAATTGATCGCTTCCGTTCGCTTCCGATATCGAGATCGGCAGTCGTGTTTGGTCGAGCTTTTGGAGATAGTCTTTTAAATGTCGTTGTTCTAACTGTTATGGGGCTTGCTGGTTATTTAGTTGGCTGGCGACCATCATCTGGAATCTTTAACGTTGCGCTTGGCTTCTTATTTCTACTTCTATTCGGTTTCTCGATGGCATGGATTGGAATTCTGATTGGTCTTTCCGTACGAGAAGCTCGAGTTGCAAACTCTGTTGTCTTTATTGCGGTTTTCCCACTTACATTCTTATCTAATGCCTTTGCGCCAACAACAGGTATGCCAAAGCCACTCCAGTATTTTGCTGAATGGAATCCAGTCTCAACAATGGTTGCCGGTTGTCGCGAACTTTTTGGACTTGAGAATATCTTTGGCGTAACTGCAAATTCATGGCCAAGTCAACATCCGCTGCAGATGTCACTTATTTACATGGTTTTGCTTGCTGCAATATTTATCCCGCTTAGCGTGCGTAAATATGTACGTGCATCTTCCAAGAAGTAATTAAGCAAAGAAATCTGCTGCAATAACTTTTACAGTCATCACTTTGCCATTTGGTGCAGTGTAAGTACGAGTATCGCCAAGCTTCGCTCCCATTACCGCTGAACCTAGAGGTGATTGCTCGCTATAAACATCTAAGTCACCAGTAGATATTTCACGCGAACCAAGGAGAAATTCCATCTGGTTTCCCATGATTTCAACTTTGACCTTCATCCCAGGACTTACTTGTCCCGCTTCACCTGTTGGCGTGCCAATCTCTGCATTTTCCAATAAAGCTTTTAGCTGTCTGATTCGCGCTTCAAGTTTTCCTTGTTCCTCGCGAGCAGCGTGATATCCACCATTCTCTTTTAGATCGCCTTCGGCTCTTGCCGCTTCAATTTTTTTAACAACTTCGCTACGACCTGTTGTTTCCAATGTAGAGAGCTCAGCCGATAATCGATCTGCTGCTTCTTGGGTAAGCCAGGTCTTTGTCATAATGAGTGAAGATTACTTTCTTGAAATCGCTTTAGCCAAAATTAATTGGCATCGCTCTCGGCCGCTCGGCAAACAATGACCGAAGCGCTGACTGCTGGCAAGCGGGTGGGGATCGAAGCTGTAATTTTTTGATTTTTTACACCGGCCGAAACCGGTAGATCTATTTCGCCCACCACATTCTTATCTATATCGCGGGCCAATAAAGTGCAGATAAATTCAGTTTCAGGGTTTCTTCTGGTAAGTGCAAAAGTGATTGAAATACTTCGATCATCTATAGCTTCAAAACTTATGAGGGAGACTCTTGATTCTGGATTGGAATGAACCCATGCCGTCCAAATTAACCAGGGGATTGTGATTACCGCTATAAAAATTGCGATCAACTTCCAACGCCCAGGTCTTACCCCGTAACGTTCCCTTAAGAATTCATTCTCGGGATTCTTATCTGGCATGGGATGATTCTCGCATGAGAGAACAGAATTTGGGTCAGGGAGTTGCAGGTTCATTGACGATGATTCTGCTAACTGTGGCATGTGTAATCCTTTTCCGAAGTTTCTATAAGCGATATAAGCGCATGGAAGAACGTCGGATTCAAGATGAGCAGAAGTAAAAACTTAGCTAACTTTGCAGTAAACGCAATCGCAGTTATTTCTCTAGTTATTATTTTTATATCGCTTGGCCTCTGGCAGTTAGATCGAGCAGCACAAGTTAGGGAGCTACAGAAGCCTTATGTAGAAAAGCCGATTGTGGAATTAGCGAAAGTCACTAAGCCAAATCGCAACCTCGATGGTGACTCAGTCAATCGAATAGTTAAGTTTTCAGGAACTTATGTAACTCAATATTTTGCTCCTAGTCAGGTGGATAATAAAGAGGTTGAATCAACTTGGAGTCTCGGTTTGATGGAAGTTGATGGCGGCGGATACTTACTAGTTGTACGAAGCTACGAGTTATCTGAATTACCAAGAGGCGATATCTCGGTAACGGGTCGTTTACTTCATCGACAATTTGATGATGTAGCACCTGCGGCTGAAATCTCTCGAGGCGAGTTAAGAAGAATTGATCCATCATTAGTGGTAGCTCAGTTTGATGGAGATTATTACGATGGTTTTGTAGTTGCACAGCGTGAAGAGGTAACTGGTCGTGAGATTCTAGTTAATCGAGTAAAACTCGACCCAGCCCAATCAACTATTCCGGGTTATTACTGGCAACATATTGCTTATGTCGTTATTTGGTGGCTAATGGCACTAGTAGTACTTTTCCTACCGATATATTCAAGGTTTCGAGAGAGGAAGCCATGAAGGGCGTAGTACTTAGATTTAGAGTCATGGCGATGTTAGCCGGCGTAATGTCGTTGCTTCTCTGGTTTGTCGAATTACCCGTTGTCTACCTTCTGGATAATCCGGATTTAGCTGAAAAAGTAAAGTGGATTCCCTTTGTTCATGGCTATGTTTATGCCTTCTATGTACTCACAGCAATTCATTTCACCGCAAAGGCGAGATTCACAGTGCGCCAGATGATTCTCTTTATCTTGGCTGGAACGCTTCCGGTACTTTCATTTATCGCGGAACGAAGAGTGGCTCGTACTTATAAAGGGCTGTAAAGGTTGCAAAAGTAGTAATGAAGAATTTGATTAAATCGCTGGTCTATCCGATTTATGAAAAACGTCTACTTGCTCGTTTAGATTTACAGAATACGCCCCATCATGTTGGTGTAATTCTCGACGGTAACCGTAGATGGTCCAAGGAAAATCCATCGCCAAGTGGTGATACTTCATCAAGGCGAGGACATCGAGCCGGTGGCGAGAAGATTCTGGAACTTCTAGATTGGTGTGAAGCGACTCAGATAAAAGTTGTCACACTTTGGCTCTTATCTAGTGATAACTTTAAACGAGATTCAGCAGAGCTAGATTCCCTCTATCAGATCATTACTGAGACAGTTGAAAAGTTACGATCAACTGGTCGATGGCGAATCAAACCAATGGGTTCCTTTGAGTTGTTGCCGCCAGATCTAAGAGAATCGTTAAAAGATGTAGAGGAAGCAACGGCCGGAAATAAGGATGGCATTATCGTAAATGTTGCAATTGGTTACGGTGGAAGACTCGAGATTGTCGATGCCGTTAAGAGATATATTGCAGATGCCGCGCAAATCGGAAAGAGTGCAACTGAAATTAGCGAAGCTATCTCTGCGGAAAAAATTGATCAATTCCTTTATACAGCAGGGCTACCTGATCCAGAATTGGTAATCAGAACATCAGGCGAACAGAGACTTGGTGGTTTCTTACTCTGGCAGAGCCACCAATCCGAGTTCTATTTCTGCGAGGCTTACTGGCCAGATTTTAGAAAAGTAGATTTCCTAAGAGCGCTCCGCTCTTATGCAATGCGAGAGCGTCGATTAGGTCGGTAAAAAACCTCAATCTTTACTTGAGCGTGTCGCTAGTTTCGCAACTCGCCAGGATTTACCGTTCATTCCCTAGCGGTAAAACAACTAAATATAAGCAGGAAAGTTCCGAGAAAATTAGGAGCGCAATTGGCCCGACGCAGTGCAGGTGAATTGAAAACCTATGTACTAGATACCAGCGTCCTCCTGGCCGACCCGACCGCCATCTTCAGATTCGAAGAGCATGAAGTAATAATCCCAATAGCGGTAATTGGTGAATTAGAGAGTAAACGAGATCATCCCGAACTTGGTTATTTTGCACGTGCTGCGCTACGGGCTCTTGATGATTTAAGAGTTGAACATGGCAGATTAGATCAACCGATAAAGATTAATGCTGCAGGCGGAAAGCTATCAGTCGAGCTAAACCATACTGATACAACTTCACTTCCACATGGGTTTCTAAGAGATGGAACAAATGATTCAAGAATTTTGGCTATCGCTCGAAATCTTGCCGGTGACGGTAAGAGCGTTGTCTTAGTAACTAAAGATTTACCGCTCCGAGTGAAGGCATCTTCAGTTGGTATTGATGCTGAGGAATATCGCGCAGAGCTTGTTCCCAATAGCGGTTGGACCGGAATGGTCGAAGAGAATGTCGGCGGTAAATTAATCGACGCTCTCTATGCAGGTGAGAAAGCTATTGAGCCATTTACAAAAGATTTGCCATGTCATACGGGCGTAGTTCTACATTCAGAAAAGGGAAGCGCCTTAGCAAGAGTTACAGCTGATAAATCTCTACTCTTAGTTCGCGGCGACCGTACCGCTTTTGGAATTCATGGTAGATCTGCCGAACAGCGAATTGCACTTGATCTACTTCTTGATAATGAGATTGGAATTGTTTCACTTGGTGGCCGAGCCGGAACCGGTAAATCTGCGCTAGCTCTCTGTGCAGGACTTGAAGCAGTCATGGAGCGACGCTTACATAAGAAAGTAGTTGTCTTCAGGCCGCTCTATCCAGTTGGTGGCCAAGAGTTGGGCTACCTTCCAGGAACCGAGGGCGAGAAGATGTCGCCTTGGGCGCAAGCAGTCTTTGACACTCTCGGCGCTCTCGTTTCAAATCAGGTAATTGAAGAGATTATGGATCGTGGATTAATTGAAGTTCTGCCACTAACCCATATCCGCGGCCGCTCACTTCACGATGCCTTTGTAATTGTCGATGAGGCCCAATCTTTAGAGCGCGGCGTTCTGCTGACTGTGCTCTCCCGAATCGGACAGGGCTCCAGGGTTGTCCTTACCCACGATGTCGCCCAGCGGGATAACCTGCGGGTTGGTCGCCATGATGGAGTCGTGGCCGTAATCGAATCGCTAAAGGGCCATCCTCTCTTTGCCCATGTCACTCTGACCCGCTCCGAACGTTCACAGATCGCAGCCCTAGTCACTGAGATGCTGGAAGACCCGGTTCAGCTCTTCGCTTGACCCCTTTTGCTTCAAAAGTAATAAATCGGGCATTTACCTTGGTGAACTGGGCTTTTTCTATCCACAAATACTGAGAGATTTCTCTTTTTCGCGCCACACGCAGGTTTAGATTTGCGAGAGACCCCTGCCTTTGTCACCCTTTCGCTAATCCCCGAAGCTAAAACACTTGGTTGGCAAAACTAAGTGGTGATGGGCGCTGGTACTAGAAGTTAGGAGAAACGATGAAGAAGAAGGTTGCGCTTGTGGCGACCCTCATCGCCTCACTAGTCCTATCCCTGTGGACCTCGACAAGCATCGCCAATGCCAAGAGCGCTCAAGTAGTTATCGAACTTGAGGATGCGAGCCTTCGAGTTCTTCCACCAGCGGAAGCTGAGCCGACTTGGCCAACCCTCCTTGAGATGAATGAGTCCACCGCATTTGGCGCTTTAGAAATGGCCTTTGTTTCGATCATGGTAGATCGAATCGAGAAAGCAAGAAAACCAAAGGGCGCTCGTCAGGTGGGCGCGGCAATTGCTAAAGAGAAATATGGCTGGGGCCGTTATCAATTCTCCTGTTTGGATTCACTCTGGACTAAAGAGAGCCATTGGAATTATCGAGCTCGTAATCCACGTACCGGTGCACATGGAATTCCACAAGCGCTACCCGCCACGCGAATGGACATCATAAGTACTGATTGGCGAACTAATCCGATTACTCAGATTGAATGGGGATTGCGATATATCGATATTCGATATGAGACCCCATGTCGTGCGCTCTCAAAGTTTAAGCGCTCACGTTATTACTAAAAATTAAATCTCTGGTTTCATACCGATCGTTAAGGGCTTTGCGGTTTCTGCAAAGAAATCATTTCCTTTATCATCAACAACAATAAACGCAGGGAAGTCTTCAATTTCGATCTTCCAAACTGCTTCCATTCCTAACTCTTCATAATCGAGAACTTCAACTTTCTTAATACAATCTTGCGCAAGTCTTGCTGCTGGTCCACCAACTGAACCTAGGTAAAAGCCACCATGTTTCTTACATGAATCTGTTACTTGCTTTGAGCGATTTCCCTTAGCAAGCATTACCAGCGAACCACCTAAAGCTTGGAATTGTTCAACGTAAGAGTCCATTCGGCCAGCAGTTGTTGGACCAAATGATCCAGATGCATAACCGGCAGGAGTCTTTGCCGGTCCTGCGTAATAGACCGGATATTTCTTGAAGTACTCCGGCATTGGTTTTCCAGAATCAATAACCTCTTTGATTTTTGCATGAGCTAAATCGCGAGCGACAACAAGTGTGCCGGTCAATGCCAATCTAGTCTTTACCGGATGTTTAGAGAGTTCGGCTGTTATTTCAGACATTGGTCGGTTTAGGTCAATGCGAACCACGTTGTCATCTAGGTGTTCATCGGTTGTTTCAGGTAAGTATTGAGCTGGATCAGTCTCTAATTTCTCAATAAATACGCCATCTTTTGTGATCTTAGCCTTTGCTTGTCTATCAGCAGAACAAGAGACTGCAATAGAAATGGGAAGCGATGCGCCATGTCTGGGGAGGCGAATTACTCGAACATCGTGACAGAAATATTTACCGCCAAACTGCGCACCAATTCCTAATCTCTGGGTAAGAGTAAAGACTTCTTTCTCTAATTCAATATCTCTAAAGGCTCGGCCAGTTTTGGCATTTCCAGTTGTCGGCAATGAATCCAAATACTTTGTCGAGGCAAGCTTTCCTACTTTAGCTGTGAACTCGGCGCTCGTTCCGCCTATGACAATTGCTAAGTGGTATGGCGGACAGGCGGCCGTTCCAAGGGAGCGCAATTTATCTTCAAGCCAGATTAGAAAGGTCTTGGGATTGAGAATCGCTTTAGTTTCCTGATAGAGAAATGACTTATTGGCGCTGCCGCCGCCTTTTGCAATGTATAGGAAGTTGTACTCATCGCTATGTTCGTAATCAGAGTAAATCTCAATTTGAGCGGGCAGATTATTTCCAGTGTTCTTTTCTTCCCAAGTAGTTACCGGAGCCAATTGTGAGTAACGGAGATTTAACTTGGTAAAAGCATCATAAATTCCTTGCGAGATTGTTACTTCATCACGCTCGCTTGTAAGGACTTGCTGTCCTTTCTTTCCCATAACAATGGCGGTACCTGTGTCTTGACACATTGGAAGGATGCCACCGGCTGAAATATTTGCATTCTTTAGTAGATCAAGGGCGACAAAGCGATCATTTGGTGAGCTCTCTGGATCTTTTAAGATGCTTGCTAGTTGCTGTAGATGTTCACTTCTTAAGTAATGCGAGATATCGTGGATTGCAATTTCGGTTAAATTTCTAATTGCTTCCGGAGTTACTTTTAAAAAGGTGCGACCATCGGCATCAAATGTTGAGACGCCTTCAGATGTAATCTTTCGATACTCAGTTTTATCCGGACCGATTGGGAGTAAATCTTCGTAGATAAATTCAGGCATTTTCAGAGCTATCTACTTGCTTTGCCGATTCGAGCTTGGCGCGGGCGCCATCAAGCCATTCCTGGCAGATGCCAGCAAGTTCTTCGCCGCGTTCCCAGAGTTTGATTGAATCTTCTAAACCAAGTCCGCCAGATTCAAGAGATGCAACGACTTTCTGGAGTTCATCACGAGCTTCTTCGTAACTTAACTTGGCCATATTCGTAATCTACTCTTTTCTCAAATAACTGCTCGGCTATTTGCTGCGCTCTGCTTCAACTTCGCCCGTTGCTGTTGCAAGGGCCACACCTTCAGCAAGGCGGAGGCGAAGTTTCTCACCAGCAATTAGCGACTTTGCACTTCGCACGATGCTCTCATCAGCTCGCTGCACGACGGCATAGCCGCGATCTAAAGTGGCTTGCGGCGACAAAGTCCTAATGCGAGCGAGAGTATGAGTCAACTCTTCTGTGGAACGAATCAGGCGCGAATTCATACTTGCAAATGAGCGTTGCATAAAGTTAACAATTTTCGTCATCTCCAAAACGACGCGATCATTGATTTTTTGATCAGCTCGATTACGCAGTTGTTTAATTTTCTCCAATTCCTCTTGGATATCAGGAACTACTCGTTTGGCTGCATCGGTTGGAGTTGATGCTCTTAAATCTGCAACTAAATCAAGTAGCGGCGTATCTTGTTCATGTCCAATTGCGCTGACTATCGGTTTTATACATGACGCAGCTAATCGAACGAGGCTCTCATCAGAGAATGGAAGTAAATCTTCGAAGGATCCACCGCCCCTAGTAATAATGATTACATCTACTTCTGGATCCTTATCTAATTCTTTTAAAGCCGCCGATACTTGAATGACTGCATCTGCGCCTTGTACCGCAACTTCTCGAGTTTCAAAAACTACTGATGGCCAGCGGCGCTTGGCATTCTCTTTAACATCTTTTTCGGCAGCGCTTGCTCGACCACATATCAAGCCAATCTTTCTGGGCAAGAATGGCAATGGCTTTTTCCGCTCAATTGCAAATAGACCTTCTGCTGCAAGTAACTTCTTTAGCGCTTCTAATCTGGCAAGTAATTCACCAACGCCAACTTGTCTAATTTCTTTGGCATTTAAAGAGAGCCGACCAGTAGGGGTGTAGAAATTTACCTTTGAATTTATTACTACACGAGCATTCTCAGAGAGTGGGGAAATTGCTTTGAAGACCGAACGAGGACAGGTAACTTCCAGATACATATCAACGCTTGGGTCTCGTAATCTCATATAGATCATGCCAGAGCCAGCGCGATCATTGAGTTGTGCAATTTCTCCTTCGACCCAGATTTGTCCAAGGCGATTTATGTAATCACTTATTGCTTCTGAAACTACTCGTACGGGAACTGGTTTCTCCGCTGAGGTCTCAAGCATGGCGAGATACTAATAGCCGTTCGCAATAGGATGGGCATATGCCTAAAAGAGTGTTACTTGCAGCGCCGCGTGGTTATTGCGCTGGGGTAGATCGCGCCGTGGTCACTGTTGAAAAGGCGCTCGAACTTTATGGCGCTCCGGTTTATGTTCGAAAAGAGATTGTTCACAATAAACATGTTGTTGAATCGCTAAAGAAGCGCGGAGCAATTTTTGTCGAAGAGACAGATCAAGTTCCAGAAGGTGCCCGAGTTGTCTTCTCTGCACATGGAGTTTCGCCGAAAGTTCATGAAGAAGCTGCAAATCGTCAATTAAAAACAATTGATGCAACTTGCCCATTGGTAACCAAAGTTCATCAAGAAGCGCGGAGATTTGCCGCAGATGACTTACAAATTCTCCTAATTGGTCATCATGGACATGAAGAGGTTGAGGGAACTGCTGGCGAGGCCCCTGACCATATTAAATTAGTTGATGGTCTAGACGATGCTCGAAACATTGAAATTGATCCTACTCGTCCAGTAGCTTGGTTATCCCAGACCACTCTTAGCGTCGATGAGACTATGGATACAGTTGCAATTCTTAAAGAACGCTTTCCGCAATTACAAGATCCACCATCAGATGACATCTGTTATGCAACCCAGAATCGTCAGACTGCGATCAAGGTGATTGCGCCAAAAACTGAGTTAGTGCTTGTAGTCGGTTCGCGAAATTCATCAAATTCGGTTCGCCTAGTTGAAGTTGCAAAAGAGTATGGTGCTAAGAATGCTTATCTAATTGATTACGCGAGTGAAATTAGAGATGAATGGTTTAACGATGTAGAGACTATCGGAGTTACAAGCGGTGCATCTGTCCCAGAGTTATTGGTCCGTGAGTTACTAGAAGAATTAGCGCGACGTGGCTATAGCGATGTTGAAGAGGTGAGAGCGATGGATGAGAGCCTGCTTTTTGCCCTGCCGCCAGAGCTACGTAAAGATTTACGCGCTGCGGGAAAGTAGTTTCCGTCGCTCTTTAAAGTAGAACCACCAGCCAAATAGCGATCCAGATATGAGAAATGGCGCAACGCTGGCCAACCCGGAAACTAAATCAACTCCGATTCTTGAGACGCTTAGTGAGATTCCACCAACAGAGGGCAGTAGAAGCAGTGTTGCGATTGCAAATGCGATTGGTGGATTAACTACTGCGGCATAAGTTGTGCCGACTCGGCCATAGATAATGGCAAAGTAGTAAGCAATCCAGATAGCTATCCCAGTTAAGAAACCAACATTGGAACGGAAGAAGATCTCAATTAAGGCAATAAATGAAATAAAGAGAAATTGGAGAATAACTACACCTGGCTTTGTTAAACCAGCGCCCTTTACTGGAGATTTAAAGGGTGGTTGGGGTAATTCATCTCTCATCGTTCTTCTCATCTTCTAGATCTTCATCATCTTCAAATAAATCTGGTGCATCAATTGCCTTAGGAGCAATTTGGCGTACCTCATCATCAACATCATCAAGCGCTTTTAATTTACTTGAAGATGGTGCACCCAATTTGACCATCTTTCGCGCCGGTTTCAAGACGTTCTCTTCAGCGCTCTTAATTAAATCATTAAAGGCACGCTCTGTAGATTTGAGGCGATCTCCAAGCGTTTCAATCTTGCTATGGACTTTTCCAATTCGCTTTAACAATTCACCAGCAAGATCGGTAATCTCTTGAGCATTCTTTGCAAGTTCGCTACGGCTAAATACATAGGCAACGGTACGAAGAAGAGCCATCATCGTTGTTGGTGTAGCGATAGTTACATTCTTCTCAAATGCTTTATGTAATAGCTGGGGCTCTACTTCTAGCGCTTCGGAGAGAATTGATTCAAAGGGAGCAAAAAGAACTACATAATCTGGGGAATTACCGCTCTCTTGGTAGCCACGTTTTGCTAAGGCAGTTACATGGCCAAGTAAATCTTTTGCATGGAGCTGCATTAGCCGAGTTCGCTCTAGGGGATCTTTTTCGACAACAGCTTCTAAGAATCGATCAAATGGGAACTTTGAGTCGATAAAAATCTCGCTTCCGCCAGGGACGGAGATCTTTATATCTGGCTTGGAGATTTCTGTTCCGGAAGCTCGATAATCCTGTTTAAAGAAATGAACATTTTCAACTAACCCGGCATTTTCGAGGAGCGTTTCAAGTTGTGCTTCACCATATTTGCCTCGAGTTTGTGAATTTGAAAGTGCGCCAGCCAATTTTGTGGTTTCACGGAGAAGATTTTCATTTCCAAGTCGCATCGTTTCGATCTGGGTTCGCATCTCGCTTTCAGCGCGTGCTCGTTTTACTTCTGCTTCTTGGCTCTGGGTTGCAAGTTGTGTCATGCCAGTTGTGACTGCGCGAAGTTGTTCATTAAGAGTTGTGAGGCGCGCTTCTTCCTTTCGCATCTCTTCAATTTGGGTATTGAGAATTGCGACTTTGCCTTTTTCATTATTGACTCGAAGGGAGCCAATTACTAATCCGATAGCAAGTCCGATTAATAGCCCTACTCCGAGGGATAGCGCGCTGTTCATGCTCATATCGTGGCAGGAGAGGCTGACATTGGCCGTTAGGCTCTACCCCTCGTGAGCCTCTCTATTGGAATCGTCGGTCTACCAAATGTTGGAAAGTCGACCCTCTTTAATGCGCTGACCAAGAACAATGTCTTGGCAGCTAACTACCCCTTTGCGACGATCGAACCCAATGTTGGCGTCGTTGGAGTTCCGGATGAGCGCTTACCTGTCTTGGCAAAACTCTTTGGCTCCGAACGGATAATCCCAGCTGCGGTCTCCTTTGTAGATATTGCTGGAATCGTTAAAGGCGCTTCAGAAGGTGCCGGTTTGGGAAATAAATTCCTTGCAAATATTCGAGAAAGCGATGCAATCTGTCAGGTAATTCGAGTTTTTTCCGATCCTGATGTCGTACATGTCGATGGCCAGGTTAATCCAACAAGTGATATCGAAACTATTAATACGGAATTACAACTTGCAGATCTTCAAACTTTAGAGAAAGCAATACCAAGAGTTGAAAAAGAGGCTCGCCAAGATAAAGAGCGGGCCGTTGTATTAGCTGCAATGAAAGATGCAGAGGCAGTTCTTGCTGAAGGCAAATTGCTATTTGGCTCTAAAGTCGACCTTGCGCTGCTAAAAGAACTTGGATTATTAACTGCCAAGCCATTTCTATATGTCTTTAATGTTGATGCTGCAGAACTTGCAGATCTTGAACTACGTAAGAAATTAGCAAATTTAGTCGCACCTGCAGAAGCAATTTTCTTAGATGCGAAGACTGAGGCAGAGCTTGCAGAACTAGATGATGCAGAAGCCCTCGAGCTCTTAAAATCGATCGGACTTGAGGAGCCTGGCCTTAGCACATTAGCAAGAGTTGGCTTCAACACATTAGGATTACAGACTTACTTAACGGCAGGCGAGAAAGAAGCACGCGCCTGGACAATTCATAAAGGAGATACTGCGCCAGCTGCTGCTGGAGTTATTCATACAGATTTCCAAAAAGGATTTATTAAGGCAGAGGTTGTCTCCTTTGCTGATTTAGTTGCCGCCGGTTCTATGACTGAGGCAAAAGCTCGCGGAAAGGTGAGAATGGAAGGCAAGGATTACGTTATGCAAGATGGCGATGTAGTGGAGTTCAGGTTCAATGTCTGAAACTAAATCTAAACATCTAGCAGGTCTGCCTGAAAAAGAGCGGACTGATTTACGAAACCTGGCAATCATCGCTCACGTTGACCATGGCAAGACCACACTTGTTGATGCGATGTTATGGCAGAGCGGCGCCTTTGCATCTCATAAAGATCAATCAGAATCTCAGGATCGAGTTATGGATTCGATGGATCTCGAGCGAGAAAAAGGCATCACCATTTTGGCCAAGAACACTGCGGTAAAGCGTGGTGACACAACTGTAAATATTATTGATACACCTGGCCACGCAGATTTTGGTGGCGAAGTAGAACGCGGCCTTGAAATGGTAGATGGCGTTGCACTTCTTGTTGATGCATCTGAAGGCCCACTTCCACAAACCAGATTCGTCTTAAGAAAAGCGCTTCAGAAAAACCTGCCAGTTATTTTGATTATCAATAAAGTGGACCGACCTGATGCGCGTATCGCAGCAGTTGTCGATGAGACCTACGAACTCTTCCTAGACCTTGATGCAACAGAAACTCAGATTGATTTTCCAATTGTTTACACATCGGCAAAAGCGGGACGGGCATCACTTAATCGTCCAACTGATGGTGGGATGCCAGATCAAGATAATCTCGATGTTCTCTTTGATGTTATTTTCAAAACTATCCCGGCGCCAAAGTTTCATGAAGGCGCTCCACTTCAAGCGCATGTAACAAATTTGGATTCATCGCCATACCTTGGCCGCCTTGCTCTCTGTCGAGTACATGAAGGCATAATAAAAAAGGGACAACTCGTCACTTGGATTAAGGGTGATGGTTCACAAGAAAAAGTAAAGATCTCTGAATTGATGATGACTGAAGGTCTCGAGCGAGTACCTGTTAGTGAAGCAGGACCTGGCGACATCATCGCTGTTGCTGGAATTGAGACAATCACACTTGGCGAAACTTTGGCAGATAGCGAAAATCCTCATGCGCTACCGCTAATTACCGTTGATGAACCTTCGATTTCGATGACTATCGGTATCAACACCTCACCGCTTGCTGGAAGAGTTGGTAAGAAATTAACAGCTCGACTTGTTAAGAATCGTCTAGATAGCGAGTTAGTTGGAAATGTTTCACTCAGAGTTCTAAATACCGATCGTCCAGATACTTGGGAAGTTCAAGGACGTGGTGAATTACAAC
>JACCEA012583242.1_pt1 | contig 17286 bp, 18 predicted proteins | sample 7449851 | NCBI WGS metagenome assembly JACCEA01 (sample SAMN15323453, study PRJNA562643) | freshwater metagenome | isolation source: river surface water | place: USA:Blue River Watershed | collected 2017-08-18
ATGCTGCGTTACGGCGTGAACGACTTGCGCTTGTTCTTCGATGGCGACATTCGCTTCTTGAGCCAGTTCCAATAACTTCACGCACACACGAGATTCATCATGCAATTTCCCGAATCCTGGTTGCGCGAATTCTGCAACCCCTCACTCACCACCCAAGCGCTGGCCGACACCTTGACCATGGCCGGTTTGGAAGTGGAAGAACTCCAACCCGTGGCGCCGCCTTTCACAGGCATCGTCGTCGGTGAAATCAAAGAAGCTGTGCAGCACCCAGACGCTGACCGCTTGCGCATTTGCCAAGTGGACGTGGGGCAGGGTGCATTGCTCAACATCGTGTGCGGCGCTCCCAATGCTCGCGTGGGCATCAAAATTCCATGCGCCACTGTGGGTGCTGAGTTGCCACCCGGCGAAGACGGTAAGCCCTTCAAAATCAAAGTGGGCAAGCTGCGTGGCGTGGAAAGTCAAGGCATGTTGTGCTCGGCCAAAGAACTCAAAATTGCGGATGACAACGGTGGTTTGCTCGAGTTGCCAGTTGATGCACCTTTGGGTCAAAACATCCGCGAGTACCTGAACCTTGACGACACCTTGATGACGTTGAAGCTCACGCCCAATTTGGCGCATTGCTTGAGCGTGTATGGCATTGCCCGCGAAGTGTCTGCACTCACTGGTGCCCCGTTGAAGGCACCTGTCTTCCCTGCTGTTGCCGCAACCAACGCGGACACCTTGGCTGTGACAATCAGCGCCCCCGATTTGTGTGGTCGATTCTCTGGCCGCGTGGTGCGTGGCGTGAACACCCAAGCACAAACACCCGCATGGATGGTGAACCACTTGGCCCGTTGCGGCCAACGCAGTGTGAGCCCGTTGGTCGACATCTCCAACTACGTGATGTTCGAGCTGGGGCGTCCGTCGCACATTTTTGATCTCGACAAAATTCAAGGCGGCTTGGATGTGCGCTGGGGCAAGGCGGGCGAGCAGCTCAAGCTCTTGAACGGCAACACCGTGACCGTGGACGACAAAGTGGGCGTCATCGCTGACGCACATCAAGTCGAATCGCTCGCGGGCATCATGGGCGGCGACGCCACAGCTGTGAGCGACGCCACGCAAAACATTTACATCGAAGCCGCCTTTTGGTGGCCCTCGGCCATCGCAGGTCGCTCGCGCCGCTTTAACTTCAGCACCGATGCAGGGCACCGCTTTGAGCGCGGTGTGGACCCCGAGTTGACGGTGGAGCACATCGAGCGCATCACTCAGTTGGTGATCGACATTTGTGGCACACCTAATACCACCGTGGGCCCAATAGACGACCAGCGTGTCAACATGCCAGTGGCCAAGCCTGTTACCTTGCGCGTAGCACGTGCTGAGAAAGTCATTGGAATGCCACTGACCCAACAACGCGTGGCTGATGCTTTGCGTGGCTTGGGCTTACCTGTGACCGAAGGCGAGGGGACTGTCACTGTGCAGCCACCATCCTTCCGTTTTGATTTGCAAATCGAAGAAGACCTGATCGAAGAAGTGGCGCGCATGGTGGGTTACAACAACCTGCCCACCACACCACCTTTGGCACCCATCACCCCCAGCGTTTGCCAAGAAGCGCAACGCAGCCCGCACGCCTTGCGCCATCAGTTGGCGGCTTTGGGTTACCAAGAAACCATCAACTACAGCTTTGTGGATGAACGTTGGGAGCACGAGTTGGCGGGCAATGCCCATCCCATCAAGCTGCTCAACCCCATCGCCAGTCAAATGAGCGTGATGCGCTCCACCTTGTTGGGCTCCTTGCTCAATGTGGTGAAGTTCAACGTCGATCGCAAAGCTTCACGCGTGCGCGTGTTTGAACTTGGCCGCGTGTTCCACAAAGACGCTTCGGTGCAAAACACAGACACCACTGTGCAAGGCTTTCACCAACCCATGCACGTGGCAGGCATTGTATTTGGCAGCGCTGCGCCTTTGCAATGGGGCACCAAAGAACAAGCTGCTGACTTCTTCGACGTGAAAGCGGATGTGGAAGCCTTGTTGGCACCCGCAGTGCCGCAGTTTGAAGCAGCCGAGCATCCCGCTATGCACCCTGGTCGTTGTGCCAAGGTATTGGTCAATGGCCAAGCTGTGGGCCATGTGGGTGAGTTGCACCCACGCTGGCGTCAAAGCTGGGAGCTTGCCCAAGCGCCTGTGATGTTTGAGCTGTCACTCGATGCCGTGTTGCACCGTGATGTGCCTAAATCCACAGGTGTGGCGAAGTTTCCTAACGTGGAGCGTGACATTGCAGTGATCGTCAAAGACAACATCACACATGCCCAATTGATGGCGGCGGTGCACGCTGCTAAAACACAAGGTTTGCTGCGCAATGCGGTGTTGTTTGATGTTTACCGCCCGAAGGCGGAGAGTGCCGCCATGGCGATGGATGAAAAAAGTTTGGCGGTCCGACTCACGCTCAACAGCGATGAGGCCACGTTGAACGAAGCACAGATCGAAGGCGTGGTGCAAGCCGTGCTGGCTGAATTGGCTGCTCAAGTATCTGCACGCTTGCGTGCCTGATGTTCACACGTTTAAAAGAGAACCCTATGGAACTTTCTTTCGAGAGCTTAGAAACGCCAGCACTGACCAAAGCGCAGTTGGCTGATTTGTTGTTTGAGCAAATCGGTTTGAACAAACGCGAATCGAAGGACATGATTGATGCCTTCTTTGATCTCATCGCGCAAAGCTTGGTCAACGGTACCGATGTGAAGATTTCAAGCTTCGGTAATTTTCAAATTCGCACCAAAGCGCCTCGCCCTGGTCGTAACCCACGCACAGGGGAGGCCATACCTATTCAGGCACGACGTGCGGTGACTTTTCACGCCAGTCACAAGCTCAAAGAGCAAATTCAGGGTGACAGTAATTCCAAAGTTGACAACTGATAAAAAAAGAGGCCGAGTCGGCCTCTTTTTTTTGTCAAAACGGCTTGGGGTAGCAGTCAAACGGGGAATCTTCGTGTAACCTCTGCGGTCCCGTTCACAAGCCACTGATTTTCATGGAGAAATCCCTCCCTTCTATCCCAGCCAAACGCTACTTCACCATCGGTGAAGTGAGCGAATTGTGCGGCGTCAAGCCGCACGTGCTGCGCTATTGGGAGCAGGAATTCACGCAGTTGCGTCCCATGAAGCGTCGCGGTAATCGCCGCTATTACCAGCGCCATGAAGTGCTGATGATTCGCCGCATTCGCGACCTCTTGTATGACCAGGGCTTCACCATCACGGGTGCTCGCAACAAGTTGCAAGAGTTGGTGCAATCTGAGCGAGAGCGCCGTCGCACAGGTGGTGAGTTGATCGATGTGGACTTGCCCGACGACGATGGGTTTGATGACGACTTAGATGTTGATTCAGATGCGATGCATGAGTTGCCACCAATCGCCTTGAGCAGCAGTGATGAAGCCCTTCAAAGCTTGCGCAAAGAACTCACACAAATTCGCGACCTGCTCACTGAGCTGCACTGAGTAAGCGTTATAATTTCAGTCTGATTCGGTGTGTGGCGCAGCCTGGTAGCGCACTTGCATGGGGTGCAAGGGGTCGAAGGTTCGAATCCTTTCACACCGACCAAGAATGACCAAGGGCTAGCAACTATGTTGCTAGCCCTTTTGTCTTTTTGGCTTCTGTTGAAAGCGCTTTAAACAATGTCCACATGGTGCAGTTCAAACTTGCCCTTCTTGGCATCTGCAAAGTAGTGCAGCAAAGTTTCTTTGACGGTGCGAAACGCAATCTCGTCCCACGGTATTTCATGCTCGGCAAACAAACGCGCTTCTTGCGTTTCATGGCCGGGGTCAAAGGTGTCGGTGGTGAGTCGAGCGCGGTAGAAAAAATGCACTTGTCCCACACGTGTGACGTTCATCATGCTGAACAGTTCTTGCAAAACAAACTGCGCACCTGCTTCTTCGACCGTTTCACGCGCAGCACCCTCAGCCACGGTTTCGTTGAGCTCCATGAAGCCTGCTGGTAGCGTCCATTTGCCAAAGCGTGGCTCAATGTTGCGCTTGCACAGCAGTACTTTGTCGCCCCATACAGGCACGGTCCCCACCACATTGAGTGGGTTTTCGTAATGGATGGTCTGACACGCGTTGCACACCGCGCGTTCACGCGTGTCACCATCGTCAGGTACGCGGTACGTCACCGCACTGCCGCAGGCTTTGCAATATTGGATGAGCGGTCGGTGCAGCATGGCGTTAGACCATGCGAACTTTGAGTTCGCCCAAGCCCGCGATGGCGCCCACCAAGAGGTCACCTGCTACCACAGCGCCTACGCCTTCGGGTGTGCCGGTGTATATCAGGTCGCCAGGCTGTAGTTCCCAAGCCGCAGACAAATGTTCAATTGTTTCTGCAATGTTCCAAATCAGTTGGCTGGTGTTGCTGCGCTGGCGGTCTTGGCCGTTGACTTGCACATAAATCTCGGCGTTGGCTACATCGCTAGCCTGTGCTGCAGGCGTGATGGGGCCAATGGGTGCGCTGTGGTCAAAGCCTTTTCCAATGCACCAGGGACGGCCTTGTTTTTTCATGTCGTTTTGCAAATCGCGACGCGTCATGTCTAGGCCCACGGCGTAGCCATACACGTGGTTCGAGGCATCAGATGCTTTGATGTTTTTGCCGCCTTTGCCAATGGCGACTACCAGCTCAATCTCGTGGTGCAAGTTGTTCGTGAGGCTGGGGTAGGGCATGTCGCCTGTTTCGCCAGCATTGACCACCAGTACGGCGTCTGCGGGCTTCATGAAGAAGAAGGGCGGTTCACGGCCAGTGAAGCCCATTTCTTTGGCGTGTTCTTCGTAGTTGCGGCCCACGCAGTAAATGCGGTGCACTGGAAAGCGCTCAGGTTTGCCCACGACGGGCACGGATACAACGGGCGTAGGTTCGAATGCGTAGCTCATGCGTGTCTCCAGTTGCGAAGGCTTAGCCTTGTGATTTGCTCACCAGTTCGAAGTGCTCCACCATGGGAGGCTGCGCAAAGAAGGGGCCGACGATGGCACGCCACTCAGCAAAGGCGGGTGACTCGCGAAAGTCCACGGTATGGTTCTCCAGCGTGGTCCAGAAAATTTGCAACACATACCGCTCGGGCGACTCGATGCCGCGGTTGACTTTGTAGCCTTCAAAGCCTTTGGCTTTGGCGATGACGGTTTCTACGCCACGTTGAATGGCTTCATCGAATGCAGCTTGTTGGCCAGGTTGAATGCGGATGTCGACGAGTTCGAGAATCATGATGAATGTGTGTTGAGTTAAAACTTGCCACAAGTCTAACGTGAGCCAGCCATGGCCATCGTCGCATTCGGGATATCCTTTGTCCCTATGAGTCACGCCTCGCACACACCTGTTACGCCTTTGTTATGGCCCATGCAATGGGCATTGCCTGCGGGCGTGCAAGCGGTGTGCACCACGCGTGTCGGCGGGGTGTCGCAAGCACCGTTTGATGGTTTCAATTTGGGTGACCATGTGCAAGACGATGTGGATGCCGTGGCGCAAAACCGTGCATTGCTCAGGGCACGGCTGGGTGGGGCGCGGCCTGTGTTCCTTAGTCAAGTGCATGGCGTGGACGTTGCTCAGCTCAACGCATCAACGTCCGATGGCACGAAGGCCGACGCTTGCCTCACGCCCGAGCGGCAAGTGGCTTGCACCATCATGGTGGCCGACTGTTTGCCTCTGCTGTTTACCGATGACTCTGGCCAAGTGGTGGCGGCCGCGCATGCAGGTTGGCGGGGATTAGCTGCAGGGGTAGTTGAGAAGACTGTGCAAGCGATGTGCGAGCAAGCGGGCGTCTCCCCAGCGCAAGTGCGTGCGTGGCTCGGGCCTTGCATCGGCCCAGATGCATTTGAAGTCGGTAATGATGTGCGCTTGGCTTTCGCGGTGCACGGCGATACATCAGCTGCTGAACGTTATTTCAAGCCGCACCCCACACATGCGCAGAAGTGGCTGGCTGACCTTGCAGGTTTAGCGCGATACCGACTGCAGGCGATGGGCGTTAGCTTGGTGGCTGGCAACGACAGCACGCCCGAGTGGTGCACGCTCTCGCAGCGTTCAAGGCTCTTTTCGTTCAGACGCGATGGTGTGACCGGACGCTTCGCCGTGTGCATTTGGCGCAACTGACGCTACATTTTCACCAGCGTTTTGTATACCGTTTGCAGCAAGCGCTTGTTCGCGCTCGGCTGCCTCTTTGGCCTTGATGGCGCGGCGTCTCGCAGGCGTGCCCATGATGTAGCCCACCACACTCATCGGCAACACACCGTAGAGTAGAAAAGTGAAGGCCGCGCCGAGCAAAGAGCCCACAGGGCTTGTGGCTTCGGCGATGGCCATCATGAAAGCCACGTAAATCCAAGCGATCAGGACCAAATACATCTAGGGGTTTTCTCTCAAGTTTGATTTCTGTCAGAAATTCGAAGGTAATTCACTGACATACTGGTGACAGTTATAACAATGACAGTGACTGTATAGGAGTTAGCGATGGATCAGAATGCGGCCCTCAAGAGCCTAGGGGATAGCTGGCTCAAAGCCTTGGCCTCATTTCAAACAATCGGCGGTGGAGATGCAAAAGCACCCGCACTGAGCTTCTCTCCTCAAAAACTCGAAACTTTGCAAAAGCAATACATTGCAGAAGCGACTGAGTTATGGAACCAAAGCTTGCATGGCAAAGCAGAAATCAAAGATCGTCGCTTCAAAGGTGAAGCTTGGGCCCACAACCCGATGGCCGCATTCACTGCCGCTGCGTATTTGCTCAATACGCGCACCATGATGGCACTCACTGAAGCTGCCGAAACTGACGCTAAAACAAAAGCACGTATTCAATTTGCAGTTGAGCAATGGGCTGCGGCTGCTGCGCCTAGCAACTACTTGGCCCTCAACGCTGAAGCACAACAAAAAGCGATTGAGACCAAGGGCGAGAGCATTTCCAAGGGCATTCAAAACTTGCTGCACGACATGCAGCAAGGTCATGTGTCAATGACAGACGAGAGCTTGTTCGAGGTAGGCAAAAATGTGGCCACCACCGAAGGCAAAGTGGTGTTTGAAAATGAGTTCTTCCAACTGCTCGAATACAAGCCGCTCACCGCCAAGGTGTACGAGCGTCCCTTCTTGTTCATTCCACCGTGCATCAACAAGTTCTACATCTTGGACTTGCAGCCAGAAAACTCTTTCATCCGCTATGCCGTGGCTCAAGGCCATCGCACCTTTGTCGTGAGCTGGCGCAACCCCGATGAAAGCATGCGCAACACCACATGGGACAACTATGTGGAAGACGTGGCCATTCAAGCCATCAAAGTGGTGCAAGAAATTGGCGGCTCCAAACAAATCAACGCGCTGGGCTTCTGTGTTGGCGGCACGATTCTCTCAAGTGCACTCGCTGTGTTGGCGGCGCGTGGTGAAAAACCTGTGGCCAGCGCTACCTTGCTGACGACGCTGATTGACTTCACTGACACAGGCGTGTTGGATGTGTTCATCGACGAAGCCTTTGTGAAATTCCGTGAAGGCCAGTTTGCTGAAGGCGGGCTGATGAAGGGCAAAGACATGGCGTCTACCTTCAGCTTCTTACGTCCCAACGATCTGGTGTGGAACTACGTGGTAGGCAATTACCTCAAAGGCGAAACACCGCCACCGTTTGACTTGCTCTACTGGAACAGCGACTCCACCAATTTGCCTGGCCCTATGTATGCCTGGTACTTGCGTAACACCTACCTTGAGAACAACCTGATCAAACCTGGTAAAGCCACGGTGTGTGGCGAGAAGATTGATCTGCGCAAAGTGGACATGCCGCTGTATATCTACGGCTCGCGCGAAGACCATATCGTACCGATTGGTGGTGCGTATGCCAGCACGCAAGTGTTCCCAGGCAAGAAGCGTTTTGTCATGGGTGCATCGGGTCATATTGCGGGTGTGATTAACCCACCTGCTGCCAAAAAACGTTGCTATTGGACGGGTAGCGATACGAGCTTTCCAAAAGATGCTGAGCAATGGATTGGTAAAGCCAAAGAACACGCAGGCAGCTGGTGGACCGACTGGTCTGCTTGGCTCAAAACACATGCAGGCAAACAAATCGCTGCGCCAAAGACTTATGGCAAGGGTAAGCATAAAGCGATTGAAGATGCGCCAGGTCGTTACGTCAAAGTGCGTGCGAGCAATTAATTTTCAAAATTTCATTATTTTCTTGGGAGACTAAAAAATGGAAGACATCGTTATCGTTTCTGCCGCACGCACGGCAGTTGGCAAGTTTGGTGGTTCGCTCGCCAAAATTGCTGCCACCGAGTTGGGCTCTATCGTCATTCGCGAAGCTTTGGCACGTGCCAAGGTGGATCCCTCACAGGTTGGCGAAGTCATCATGGGTCAAGTGTTGGCTGCAGGGGCTGGTCAAAACCCAGCGCGTCAAGCCTTGTTGAAGTCGGGCATTCCTCATGCAGTGCCTGCACTCACCATCAACGCGGTGTGCGGTTCGGGTTTGAAGTCCGTCATGTTGGCTGCGCAAGCTGTAGCGTATGGTGACAGCGACATCGTCGTGGCTGGTGGTCAAGAGAACATGAGCGCTTCAGGCCATGTGCTGTTGGGTTCACGTGATGGCCAACGCATGGGCAACTGGAACATGGTCGACACCATGATCGTGGACGGTTTGTGGGACGTGTACAACCAGTACCACATGGGCATCACGGCTGAAAACGTGGCCAAAGAGTTCCACATCACCCGCGATATGCAAGATGCCTTGGCATTGGCCAGTCAGCAAAAAGCCACAGCCGCTCAAGAGGCTGGCAAGTTCAAAGACGAAATCGTGTCGGTTCATATCCCGCAACGCAAGGGTGACCCGATCGAGTTCAACGCGGACGAATACATCAACAAGAAAACCACTGCCGAAGCTTTAGCTGGCTTGCGCCCAGCGTTCGATAAAGCGGGTTCGGTGACGGCGGGTAACGCATCTGGCATCAACGACGGCGCAGCTGCTGTGGTGGTGATGACGGCCAAGAAGGCTGCGGCTCTAGGCCTGACACCGTTGGCACGTATCGCGGCATTCGGCACCAGTGGCTTGGATCCAAAAATCATGGGCATGGGCCCCGTGTCTGCCTCACGCAAAGCGTTGGAGCGCGCAGGTTGGAAAGCCTCGGACGTGGACTTGTTTGAGCTCAATGAGGCTTTTGCTGCACAAGCGTGCGCCGTGAACCGTGAGTTGGACATTGACCCAGCCAAGGTCAACGTCAACGGTGGCGCGATTGCGATCGGTCACCCTATCGGTGCATCAGGCTGCCGCATCTTGGTGACCCTGTTGCACGAGATGCAACGCACCAATGCCAAAAAAGGCTTGGCCGCTTTGTGTATCGGTGGTGGTATGGGCGTGTCATTGGCTTTGGAGCGTTGATTCGCTTCAGCATCCAAAAAAATAAATTCATTCAATAACTCATAAAAAGGAGACATCACATGAGTCAAAAAGTAGCGTACGTCACAGGTGGTATGGGTGGTATCGGAACCGCGATTTGCCAACGCCTTCACAAAGAAGGTTTCAAGGTCATCGCAGGTTGTGGTCCAACCCGTGACTTCAACAAATGGCTCGACGAGCAAAAAGCGCTGGGCTATACCTTCTACGCCTCGGTGGGCAACGTGGGTGACTGGGATTCCACTGTCGAAGCTTTTACCAAAGCGAAGGCAGAGCACGGTCCCATCGATGTGTTGGTCAACAATGCTGGTATCACCAAGGACCGCATGTTCTTGAAAATGAGCAAAGAGGATTGGGATGCGGTGATGAACACCAACCTTGACTCGATGTTCAACGTGACCAAGCAAGTCGTGCCAGATATGGTCGAACGTGGCTGGGGTCGCATCATCAACATCTCATCGGTGAACGGTGAAAAAGGCCAAGCGGGTCAAACCAATTACTCTGCTGCTAAAGCCGGTATGCACGGTTTCTCCATGGCGTTGGCACAAGAACTCGCCACCAAAGGTGTGACGGTTAACACCGTGTCACCAGGCTACATCGGTACCGACATGGTCAACGCCATCCGTCCTGACGTGTTGGAAAAGATTGTGGCTACCGTGCCCGTTAAGCGCTTGGGCAAGCCTGCAGAAATCGCATCCATCATTGCATGGATGGCCAGTGAAGACGGTGGCTACACCACGGGCGCTGACTTTGCCGTGAACGGTGGTTTGCACATGGGTTGATCTCCCGCGCTTCGGCGTTTTGCCAAAAGCACCAAGGCCGCAGATTCGTCTGCGGCCTTTTTCTTTGATCTATTGATTTACGTAATAACCCGTCATATGACTTTGTTAGAGTGACCAAATTAATAACAAACATGACAAAAGTGCTGGAGGCATATGGGCGACTACACCAACATGGCGGGGTACTACGATGTCATCATGACTTCGGGCTACTACGATTACAAAAAGATTGTGGACAGCCTTGTCTCCCACCATCCCCAGCGCAATGTTCTTGAAATTGGTTGCGGGACGGGTTTGATCCTAGAAGAGTTAGCAAAGCGAGAACCCAAGCTGCCCATCACGGGCATTGATTTGACCGCGCCCATGCTGTCGATCGCTCAAAAGCGTTTGGCACCGTTTTCTACGGTCTCGCTCTCCCAGCAAAACATCACCGAGTTGTCGCTCAACGAAAAGCATGAGTTGGCGTTCTCATATGGGGGTGTGTGGTACTTCGTGATAGACGGTGACAAAGAGCCTTTCTTGGTCAGTCACATTGCAGATGCCCATGCCAACGAATTGGGTTTTGAGCATTTGTCTAAACATATCGCTGTGGGCGGCACGTTGTTGCTGGGTATTCAAGGCCCGCACCATAACTACGAAACGACCATTTCAAATGGCATGACGTATTCGCAGCAAATTGACCCCACAGACATTGGCTTTACCAAGCACTACTACTTGCACGATGGCGATCAGAAACTGATGGACCAAACTGTGCACTATCGCACCTACACCTTTGCCGAAGCAAAAGCACTCATGGGTAAATATGGTTTTGAGTTCGTGGCCGAGAGAGATGCCCATCACCTGTTTTTGCAGTTCAAGAAAGTGACATGATGAGCGTTGCAAAACCGAAGTTGTTTTTCATTGGTGTGGGCAATATGGGTAACCCCATGGCGGCCAATTTGATCAAAGCGGGTTACCCAGTCGCTGTGTGTGATGTGTCGCGTGCCAAAGCAGAAAATTTGATTGCCTTGGGCGCCACTTGGGTGGGCAGTTTGGCGCAGGGCGCTGCACAGGCGGATGTGGTGATGGCATCCCTGCCAGGTCCTGTGCAAGTGCGTGAGGTGATGCTGGGCGAGCACGGCGTGCTGGCTCACGTCAAAGCGGGGGCTACTGTGATTGACACCTCCACCAGCGCGGTGGAGTTGGTGCAAGAGTTGGTGGCGTTGGCCAAAACCAAAGGTGTCGACTTTTTAGAAGCGCCTGTGACCAATGCCGTGGACATGGCAGCACTGGGCCGTTTGTCTATTTTTGTGGGCGGTGACAAAGATTGTTTTGAAAAACACAAACCCATCTTCAACGTCATCGGTGAAAAGATCTTTCATGTCGGCGAGCCTGGCAATGGCGCAACCATCAAGCTGCTCACCAACTTGCTGTGGTTTGTCAGCGCGGCAGCCATTGGCGAGGGCTTGATGTTGGGAGCGAAGGCTGGCATTCCTTTGCATACCGTGTGGGAGGCCATCAAGTCGAGTGCGGGCAATAGCTGGGTGGCCGAGCACGATGTGCCATCTATTTTCGCGGGTCACTATGACCCGAGTTTTTCGCTGGCCTTGTGTTGCAAAGATTTGGGGCTCATCAATGGCATTGCCAAATCACAGGGCTACGATTTGCCGATGGGCGGTATGGCGCAACAGTTGTTTCAGCAGGCCATGGCCACCTATGGCCCAGATGCAGCAGAGCTGCATGTGGTGAAACTTTTAGAAGAGCGTGTCGGACACATGCTGCGACCATGACGCATCAATCTCGTTTACTAGCTGTTGCCCATTTGCACATGCCGCAAGGCGTGGCCGAGAACTATCGCTATTGGGGTGAAAAAGACACGGTGTTCATCGCCAGCGCCAAAGGATGCATGCTCACCGATGTGGACGGCAAAACCTATGTGGACTTTCGCTTGGGTTACGGCCCGATCATCTTGGGCTACCGCGATGCACGGGTGGATAACGCGGTGATTGAACAAATCACCCAGCGCGGTACCTTGTCTGGTTTTTCAACCGAACTCGACACCACGGTGGTCAAGCAAATCAAAGCCATGTGCCCCAATATCGACAAGATGCGCTTTGCCAATTCGGGCACTGAGGCGGTGATGGGGGCAGTGCGCACCGCACGCGGCTACACCAAGCGTGACCGCGTGGCGATTGTGGAAGGCTCGTTCCACGGCTTGTACGACGAAATGATGTGGAAGTCCGACATCGAGCATTGGCAACCAGGCAGCCATGTTGCACCGAAGGTGATTCCATTCGGCGGCGGTATTCCTCAGCGCAGCCGTGAGTTGCTAAGCATCATCAGCCACAACGACTTTGAAGCTTTGGAAAACTTGTTTGCCACGCAAGGCGAGACCTTGGCGTGTGTGGTGATCGAGCCCATCATTGGCAATGCAGGCAGTGTGGCGGCTAGCCAAGAATGGTTGCAGCGCTTGCGTGATCTGTGCACACAGCACGGCACAGTGCTCATCATTGACGAAGTGAAGTCTGGTTTTCGTGTGGCGAAGGGCGGGGCGCAAGAGTTGTACGGCATTCATGCCGACCTCACCACTTACGCCAAAGCCATGGGCAACGGCTACCCCGTGGCGGCCTTTGGCGGCAAGGCCCATGTGATGGATGTGGTGGGCTCACACCCTGGTGGTGTGGTGCATGGCGGCACCTACACCGCCAACTTGGTCGCACTCAGTGCTGCACATGCAACACTCAAAATTTTGGCTGAAACCAACGCACAGCAAACCATCAACCATGCGGGTGAACAAATTCAAGCGGTGCTGGGCCGTGTGTTCACTGCTGCAGGCTTGGCGTACGCTTTTGCTGGCCCGCCTGCGATGTTTGGCATCCACTTTAGCGCGACCGTGCCTACCAACTACCGCGATTGGCGTTTGACCAACAGCGAGCTGTACCGCAAGTTTGCCTGGGAGTTGATTGCACGTGGTGTCATGCTCGAGCCCGACTCACGCGAACCATGGTTCATTTGCGAAGCACATCAGCACATGGACTTGGGTTGGCTTGAAGAGGTGGCCACGCAGTCTATCCGCGCAGCCTTGGACGCGAAAGATTAAGACGCAGATTTGCCCGTGCTGACCATTTGCATGGCTGAGGCAATCAAGCCCGATACCTCGGTCATGTTGCTTGGCACGATGAGCGTGGTCTTGGCGTCAGATGCCACTTTGGCATAAGCCTGTACGGCTTGCTCAGCCACTTTGAGCTGCACCGCTTGTTCGCCACCAGGTTGGCGAATGGCAGCGGCAATGCGTTCAATCGCCTGCGCGGTGGCATCAGCCACAGCGGTGATGGAAGCGGCTTCACCTTGCGCTTTGTTGATGGCCGCTTGTTTTTCGCCCTCTGAGCGGGCAATGAAGGCTTCGCGTTCACCCGTGGCAATGTTGATTTGTTCTTGACGACGACCTTCTGACGCGGCAATGAGTGCACGCTTTTCACGCTCAGCGGTGATTTGTGCTTGCATAGCGTGCAAAATTTCTGCAGGCGGCGTCAGGTCTTTGATTTCATAGCGCAATACCTTTACACCCCAGTTCAAAGCGGCTTCGTCAATCGCTGCCACCACTTGGGCGTTGATGATGTCGCGCTCCTCAAAAGTTTTGTCGAGTTCTAACTTGCCGATCACGCTGCGCAGGCTTGTTTGTGCGAGCTGTGTGACCGCCATGATGTAGTTGGACGAACCATAACTGGCCAAACGCGGATCGGTCACTTGGAAATACAAAATACCATCGACTTGCAATTGGGTGTTGTCACGTGTGATGCAAATTTGACTGGGCACATCGAGCGGAATTTCTTTGAGGCTGTGTTTTTGAATCACGTTGTCAATGAAGGGCACCACAAAGTTCAAGCCTGGTGTGAGGCTAGCGTGGTACTTGCCTAAGCGCTCGACCACCCAAGCATTTTGTTGGGGTACCACTTTCACAGTTTTAACGATGAATAAAACGGCGATGGCTAAAAAAAGAATGGCGATTTCCATAGATGGGCCTTTAAGAGTAGTTAAATTTTTTCGAGAATTAAACGGTTGCCTTGCATTTCGCAAATACGGTGCAAGCCAGGCTCAGGCGCTGCACCTTGAGTGCAGACGGCCGACCATTGCGCACCACGGTGTTTAACTTGGGTTTGGCCTTGTGCATCCCATGCGTCGACGGTGACGGTTTCGCCAATGTCAAGGTGCACATTGCTGTCCTGAGCGTCGTTGCTGAGCGGTTTTTTCAGGTGCCACAGCACAGCCGCTCCGCCACCCACGGCGGCTGCGGTCACAAACTGCCAAGTGAGTGTGCCGTCGGCATACGCCATCAGCGCGGCAGCTGTAGCCCCGAGTGAGAGCATGAGCAAATAAAACGTTCCCGTCATCAGCTCGGCTAAGACTAGGCCTCCTGCGATCAGCAACCAGAGGGTTGGGTTATCCATCGTTTGTGCCTTTAAAGTGAATATTTTTAGGTACATCGCCATTGTGCCTAATTTGACAAAGGTAGCACGGGATAATTGCGCTATGAATTTTCCCAATGCCTCGCTTTGGCGCACTTCAGTGGCACCCATGATGGACTGGACCGATCGCCACTGCCGCTATTTCCACCGCTTGCTCAGCCGCAACACTTTGCTTTACACCGAGATGGTCACCACCGGTGCGCTGCGGCATGGCGACACGCAACGGCACTTGCGTTTCAACGCCGAAGAGCATCCCGTGGCCTTGCAATTGGGTGGTAGCGACGCGGCGGATTTGGCGCACGGCGCGAAGCTGGGCGAGCAATGGGGCTACAACGAAATCAACCTCAACTGCGGTTGCCCGTCTGACCGCGTGCAGCGTGGCGCGTTTGGCGCGTGTTTGATGAACGAACCCCAAACCGTGGCCGATGGTGTCAAAGCCATGATGGATGTGGTGAGCATTCCCGTCACAGTGAAGCACCGCATTGGCATTGACCGCATCGAGAGCTATGACTTTGTGCGCGACTTTGTGGGCACGGTCAGCGATGCAGGCTGCAAGGTGTTCATCGTGCACGCACGTAACGCGTGGCTCGACGGGTTGAGTCCTAAAGAAAACCGCGAGATCCCACCGTTGCGTTACGAGCTGGGTTATCAACTGAAAAAAGACTTTCCCCACTTGGTGATTGCCATCAACGGTGGCATCACCACCAACGCTCAAATGGCCGAGCACTTACAACATGTGGATGGGGTGATGTTGGGACGCGAAGCGTATTACCGTCCGTGGCTCATGACCACGTGGGATGCCGAGTTTTACAACGACTCGCATGAAACCCTCAGCCGCGAAGCGGTGGAAGAGGCGATGGTCGATTACATGGAACGTGCCCATGCGGAAGACGGCTGCCCTTGGTACCCGATTGCGCGTCACATGTTGGGCTTGTTCCATGGCCAACGCGGTGCGCGCTTGTGGCGACAGACGTGGAGCAACCACAAGCTCAAACCCTTGCCACCGCGTGAGGTGTTGAAGCTTGCGCGTGAGGCTTTGGCCCGTGGTGCAGCCGAGCGCGTGATTGAAACGGAATGAGTTGTTAGCGCGGCGGCTTAACTCGCGGCTTCGAGGCCGTTGGCAAAGTGCTCATTCATGCGTTGCACACTCAGTGGTGCATTGCGTGCCATCAAAGCATCCATGATGGCTTGGTGCTCTTTGAGTGACTCTTCTAAGCGGCCACTCTTGAACAGCGAGTTGTGGCGGTTGAGCTTCATCACCTTGCGTAAGTCACCCACCATTTGGTCGCGCCAACGGTTGTTGGCAATTTCTAGCAAGCGCATGTGAAAACGCTCGTTCACTTCAAAGAACTTTTCGCGGTCCGTCACGGCGGCAGTCAGTTCGGCATGCAAGGCTTGCAAGTCTTTCAACTGCGCGGGTGTAGCTTCCTTGGCCACCACGCCTGCGGCGTCTGACTCCAACAAGGCGAGCAGGTGATACACATCACGCTGGTCCTTTTCGTTGACCTCGGTCACATAGGCACCGCGGCGTACCTTCATGGTCACCAAGCCTTCAGCGGCCAGCACCTTGAGGGCTTCGCGCATGGGGGTACGGCTGATGCCGTACTCCTCGGCCAAGCGCATTTCGTCAATCCAGCTGCCAGGCTCTAACTCGGCTGCAAAAATACGTTGCCGCAGCAATTCGGCAACTTCTTCATACAGGGCGCGAGGGGTGAGGGTGACGGCGGACATGGACTCGAATTGTAAGCTCAGATAAGATTTTGAATCAATAATTATGAATGATATGATCTGGTCGATCCAAAATTCCCTGTGGGTTACCCTTGGGTGTCGCCCCCTTTAAAGAGTGAGTTGCCATGAGCCAAAAGCCAACCGAATTCAATGCCGCCAACCTCGAAGCATGGGCCAAAGCGGCTGCTAAATCAGCCCCAGGTGGCGATGTCAACGCCTTGAACTGGAAAACTTTGGACGGTATCAGCGTCAAGCCGCTGTACACCGCCGAAGACACCCAAAACCTCCCTTACGCCAACACATTGCCTGGTTTCGAGCCTTATGTGCGCGGTCCCCAAGCCACCATGTACTCGGTGCGCCCATGGACGATTCGCCAGTACGCGGGCTTCTCCACCGCTGAAGAATCCAACGCGTTTTACCGCAAGGCTTTGGCCGCAGGTGGCCAAGGTGTGTCGGTGGCGTTTGACTTGGCCACGCACCGTGGCTATGACTCTGACCATCCCCGTGTGACGGGCGATGTGGGCAAGGCTGGTGTGGCCATTGACTCGGTCGAAGACATGAAGATTTTGTTCAACGAAATCCCGTTGGACAAAGTGTCGGTCTCCATGACCATGAACGGCGCTGTGTTGCCTGTGTTGGCTGGCTACGTGGTAGCGGCTGAAGAGCAGGGCGTGAGCCAAGACCAACTGAGCGGCACGATTCAGAACGACATTCTGAAAGAGTTCATGGTGCGCAACACCTATATCTACCCGCCAGAGCCTTCGATGAAGATCATTGGCGACATCATTGGCTACACCGCCAAGCACATGCCCAATTTTAACTCGATCGCGATTTCGGGGTACCACATGCAAGAGGCGGGTGCCAACCAAGCCTTGGAATTGGCTTTCACCTTGGCTGACGGCAAAGAGTATGTGAAGACCGCCATTGCCTCGGGCTTGGACGTCGACGCCTTTGCAGGCCGCTTGGCGCTGTTCTGGGCGGTG
>JACCEA011113354.1_pt1 | contig 17284 bp, 15 predicted proteins | sample 7449851 | NCBI WGS metagenome assembly JACCEA01 (sample SAMN15323453, study PRJNA562643) | freshwater metagenome | isolation source: river surface water | place: USA:Blue River Watershed | collected 2017-08-18
CTGAGCCCCTACTTCATCAACAACCCAGAGAAGCAAGCTGCTTTGTTGGACAACCCCTTCGTGTTGTTGTTCGACAAGAAAATCAGCAACATCCGCGACTTGTTGCCCACATTGGAAGCCGTGGCAAAAGCCGGCCGTCCTTTGTTGATCATTGCTGAAGACGTCGATGGCGAAGCCTTGGCAACTTTGGTGGTCAACACCATCCGTGGCATCTTGAAAGTTGTGGCTGTGAAGGCGCCAGGCTTTGGCGATCGTCGCAAGGCCATGTTGGAAGACATCGCTATCTTGACCGGCGGCAAAGTGATCGCTGAAGAAGTGGGCTTGACCCTCGAAAAAGTGACTTTGGCTGACCTCGGTCAAGCCAAGCGCATCGAAGTGGGCAAAGAAAACACCATCATCATCGACGGCGCTGGTGCAGCTGTGGACATCGAAGCTCGCGTCAAGCAAATCCGCGTGCAAATCGAAGAAGCGACTTCTGACTACGACCGCGAAAAACTGCAAGAGCGCGTGGCCAAGTTGGCCGGCGGTGTGGCCGTGATCAAGGTTGGCGCTGCCACCGAAGTCGAAATGAAAGAAAAGAAAGCCCGCGTGGAAGACGCCCTGCACGCCACACGCGCTGCTGTGGAAGAAGGCATCGTGGCTGGCGGCGGCGTGGCCTTGTTGCGCGCACGTCAAACTGTTGGCGCCTTGAAGGGTGACAACGAAGACCAAAACCACGGCATCGCCTTGGTGTTCAAAGCCATCGAAGCGCCTCTGCGCGAGATCGTTTACAACGCCGGCGGCGAAGCCAGCGTGGTGGTGAACAACGTGTTGGCCGGCAAGGGCAACTACGGGTTCAACGCCTCCAACGACACCTATGGCGACATGATCGAAATGGGTATCTTGGACCCAACCAAAGTGACACGCACTGCTTTGCAAAACGCAGCGTCTGTGGCCTCTTTGATGTTGACCACCGAGTGCATGGTGTCAGAAGCTCCAAAAGAGGAAGCTGCTGGTGGTATGCCCGATATGGGTGGCATGGGCGGTATGGGTGGTATGGGCGGCATGGGCATGTAATTGCCTCGCTGCTTTGCCTGAGCACTTCGGTGCTCTTGCCAAACAAAAAGCCCCGCAGTGCGGGGCTTTTTTTCGTCTGCCTGTGAGTGATGGCTTAGTGCATCAAAGCTTCCAGCTTCACGGCATCCACACAAAACGCGCGAATGCCTTCTGCCAGCTTCTCGGTCGCCATGGCGTCTTCGTTTAAGGCGTAACGGAATGACGCCTCGGTGTGATGCACCTCGGGCAAATCGAGTTGCATCGCTGCAGATGCACTCAAGGCTGGCGTCAAGGGTTCATTCGAGGCCCCAAGTTGCCCCAGCAACTCAGGCGCAATGGTGAGCAAATCACACCCCGCCAAAGCGGTGATTTGTCCTATGTTTCTGAAACTCGCGCCCATCACCTCGGTCTTGATCCCGTGGCGTTTGTAGTGGTTGTAAATCGCGCGGACCGACTTCACGCCAGGGTCGTTGGTGTTTGCGTTGTCAGCCTCTACCCACGCACTGCCTGCCGATTTTTTGTACCAGTCGTAAATGCGACCCACGAACGGAGAAATGAGCTGCACATTGGCATCCCCACACGCCACCGCTTGGGCGAATGAAAACAACAAGGTGAGGTTGGTGCGGATGCCTTCGCGCTCCAACTCGGCAGCGGCTTGAATCCCCTCCCAAGTCGACGCAATTTTGATGAGCACGCGCTCACGCTTGATGCCTTGCGCTTCATACAGCGCCATGATGCGCTTGGCACGCGCCACGGTGGCCGCCGTGTCAAAGCTCAAACGCGCATCCACTTCGGTGGACACACGTCCTGGAATAGTGGCCAAAATTTCGCAACCAAAGCGCACCAACAAGCGGTCAATCTGTGCATCCATCGGCTCGTTGCTGTACTCGGCCACCACAGCCTTGAGCAAAGGCAAGTATTCGGGCTTTTGCACCGCTTTCAAAATCAGCGAAGGGTTGGTGGTGGCGTCTTGCGGTTGGAACTGCGCAAGTTGTTTGAAGTCACCGGTATCGGCAACAACCGTGGTGAATTGTTTCAAGGCTTCGAGCTGATTCATAAATTTAGCGCCTGGCGCTCTCGTTAGATGACATGAAACGACGTTCTTCCTTCATCACGGCATTGACTTGTGCAGCTTCAGGCATGGGACGAACTTGGCTCATGTCGTTGAAATCGTATTTCTTGCGGGTCATCTTATCGACCACCGTACCATCAATCACATACGCTGTACTTTTATACGAAGCCAGCACCGTTGACCGGTTTTCAGGTAAGGCAAACAAGCTCTGTCCGTTGCTGAAGTCTTCCATCGCAGACTGACAACCGAGCGCCTCTTTCATCAGCGTTGGCACCACATCTTGATGAATGGACATGCGTTTTTCCACGGCCCCACGCGTTTGCCGTGGCGCCTTGACCAGCAAAGGCGTCTGCACTTGCCAACGAGAGTAGTTGCTGCCATGCCCCCAATACCCCATGCCGTTTTCATTGAACTCCTCGGCGTGGTCTCCCGTCACCACCACCCATGTGTTTGCCAACTCTGGGCGAGAGGCCAACACGGCCCAGACTCGGGACAAGAGTGTGTCTTCATAAGCCAAACTGTTGTGATAGTGATTTTTGTATTGGGTCGCATCGGCTTCGGGGTTCAAAGCGAAGCCACCTTGAATCACGGGAATGGGCTTGAACTTCGTCGCTTCAGGAGGATAGAGATACGGCGAGTGAGACGAGGTTAAGAAAATAAAGTCGAAGTAAGGCTGATTGGCAGGCCGTGTTTTCAGGCTTTGCACGAGTCGCTCGGCCAAGTCCTTGTCTTCTTCGGCATCAAAGTAGCCAGTCGGTTTGACTTTAGAAAAAAACAAACTGCGCAACGCAAACCTATCCAACTTGCTGGAGGTCAACACCTGCGAGGTATACCCCTGCGCATCAAGCGTCTCCGTGAAGATGCTCGGATATCGGTTGGGGGTTGCTTTGAATAAGTCGTAGTAGTTGGGGTGCAACCCATGCAACAGCCCAAACAACCCTGGCACCGTGGTTGAACCGCTTGAGAGGTGTTTCTCAAATCGCGTTGCCGTTTGCGCAAATTGACTCAAATGTGGCATGACCGTCGGATTGAGTGCATCGGCCTGCCAGCTCTCGAGCACGACCATCAAGATCGATGGCTTTTCTTTCTTGGGCACACACACAGGGCTTGCAGCAGGGTACGTCGCAAAACCTTGATGCGTTTGCAAAGACGCATTCGCCTCACCATACTGGGCCGGAAAAATAGAAGGCAACGCGGCGCTGATGACAGGCGCTTGCGTCTCAGACTCAACCGGAAAATAAATCGGCAAGTAGGGGCGATAGACGGTGATTTCTTCACGGTTATAAAAAGTTGCCCAAATATTGGTGGTGGAATTGACCAAAAACAACGCCAAACACACCAACACGCTGCCCAACAACACCCACCCTCGCGGCAGGGCCGCAGGAAGTTGGCGGCGATAGGCCCAAAAGGTGAACCACAGCAACCCAGCGGCGAAAACTAATGCAACGACCAAGACAGGCCAAGGCACCCCAACACCAGCAAAGTCCGTGAAAAACATTTGGATCAACAACCCATCCAAATGGAATTTGTAAAGCTGAAAGATGGCTAAATCAATGGCCAAAAACAACAACCAGACCCAAGCGATCAAGGGCAAGAGCCAGGCTGTCCAGCGCGACAAAACCAAGGGCAAGGTCAATACACAAACCAACAGGATCAAAAGCCCAAAATAGCCCGCTGAGCTCACCTGATACACCTTGGCCAACACATCGCCTGTGGGGGCCTCTCGTAAAAACAAGGCCCACATGGGCATCGTCAGCAGCCACACATAAAAAGTCAGGCTGAGATGCTGGAAAAAACGGTTTTTCATAGATGAAAATTATAGAACTCGCCCCAAAAACAAGGGCTTAGCGCGCAACACAAGAGCGCGAATCCACTTACAGTTCAGACATGCAACAACCCACAGTCAAGAAAATTTTGGTCCTCGGCGGCAGCGGCTTTGTGGGCCGCCATGTGTGCTCACGTCTGAGCTTGCAACACCACCAAGTGACCGTACCCACACGCCGCTTGCCTGCGCGACACATTCAAATGATGCCCGGCGTGAGCGTGGTGCAAGCCAATGTGCACGATGCCAAACAATTACAAGCCTTGGTGCATGGCCATGACGTGGTCATCAACCTCATTGCCATCTTGCACGGCACTGAAGACGAGTTCAACCAAGCGCACGTCACCCTGCCTGCCAACCTGGCACGTGCGTGCCATGCTGAAAACGTCACACGTCTCATCCACATCAGCGCTTTGGGCGCGGATGTACACGGCCCCTCCATGTACCAGCGCAGCAAAGCGCGTGGCGAGTTGGCCTTGCAATCAGCCGCACAAAAAGCGCCGCTGGGTTGGACCCTGCTACGCCCCAGCGTGATCTTTGGCAAAGACGATCAGTTCATCAACTTGTTTGCGAGTTTGCAAAAGGTGTTTCCAGTCCTGCCACTGGCAGGCGCGCACACGCGCTTTCAACCTGTGTGGGTGCACGATGTGGCGCAGGCCATCGTGCACTGCGTGAATACGCCCAGTACCGAAGGCCAAGTGTTTGAGCTGTGCGGCCCCGACATCCTCACACTCACCGAGCTGGTGCAGCTCGCAGGCCGCTGGGTGGGCCAAGAACGCCCTGTCATCTCGCTGCCCTACGCGATTGGCTGGCTACAAGCGCTATTGATGGAGTGGGCGCCAGGCAAAACACTCATGAGCCGTGACAACTTGGACTCGATGAAAGTGCACAACGTGGCCGTGGGCCACTTGCCCGGTTTGCGCGCATTGGGCGTGGCAGAGCCCAAGTCCATCAAACGTTTGTTTGTCGCAGGCAAGTGATGAAAACTTACCTCGTCGGCGGTGCGGTGCGCGATGCCTTGATGGGTGTCAACGGCTCTGACCGCGACTGGGTGGTGGTAGGCGGCACGCCCGAGGCGCTGGTCGCGCAAGGCTATCAACCAGTGGGCAAAGACTTTCCCGTGTTCTTGCATCCCGACACACACGAGGAATATGCCCTTGCGCGCACCGAGCGCAAAACTGCACGTGGCTATCACGGTTTCACCGTGTATGCATCACCAGATGTGACCTTAGAGCAAGACCTCGCACGACGTGACCTCACCATCAACGCCATCGCACAAGACGAGCTCGGGCAACGCATCGACCCCTATGGCGGTGAGCGAGACATCGCCGCCAAAGTGCTGCGCCACGTGACCGATGCCTTTCGCGAAGACCCCGTGCGCATCTTGCGCGTGGCACGGTTTGCGGCACGCTTCCCCAAATTCACTGTCGCCCCTGAAACCATGACACTCATGCGCGAGATGGTGGCCGATGGCGAGGTCGATGCCTTGGTCAGCGAACGCGTGTGGCAAGAACTCTCACGTGGCCTCATGGGCGTCAAACCTTCGCGCATGCTGCAAGTGCTGCGTGACTGCGGTGCGTTGCAACGCTTGCTACCCGAGGTGGACAAACTCTATGGCGTCCCCCAACGTGCCGAGTACCACCCCGAAATTGACACGGGCATCCACCTGGAGATGGTGCTCGACGCCTCCGCCCGCATGAACGCGCCCCTCGACGTGCGCTTTGCCTGCCTGTGTCATGACTTGGGCAAAGGCACGACGCCTGCCGACGTGCTGCCACGTCACATAGGCCACGAGCAACGCAGCGAAAAACTCACCCGCGCTTTGTGCACGCGATGGCGTGTGCCTGTTGCTTGCAAAGAATTGGCCGAACTGGTCGCACGCGAACACGGCAACATCCACCAAAGCTTGGGCTTTGGCGCAGAAGCCGTGTTGCGCTTGTTGGTGCGTTGCGATGCCCTGCGCAGGCCCGAGCGGTTTTTGTTGGCCTTGCAAGCATGCGAATGTGATGCGCGCGGACGTTTGGGCAAAGAGGATGAGGCTTATGCGCAGGGACCTCGATTGGCTTTGTTACTACAAGCGGCGCAATCGGTGGACAGTGCGGCGGTGAGTGCGCAGGCGTTGCAGGATGGGCTGAAAGGGCCAGCCGTCGGGGCGCGTGTCGATGCAGCACGGGTGGCGGCAATTGCTGCGGTGCTTTAAGTTCAAAGCACCTTAGAAATCCCAGCGCACACCAAGCTGAGGATGATGGTGGATGCGAGTGGAATAAAAATCTCACGCCCAAAAATTTTGAACCGAATATCTCCGGGCAAGCGCCCAAATCCGAGCTTCTGAAGCCACGGTGTCAACGCGTTGATCAGCAACAACGCGAGAAAAACAACAATCAGCCAGCGGGTCATGCAGCAGCTTACAACGCGTAAGTGCGGTCGCCTTGTGCAAAGCCCATCGGCTCCCACTCGGTCGTGCCCAAAGCCACCACTTTGAACAGTTCGCCCATTTCGTGCTCGGTGATGAGCTTTTGGGCCATGCTCTTTTCATCCATCGGCGCATTCACCAACGGTGGCAACAAGCCGCAATTGATCAAGAAATGCGCTTGAGATGTATAGCCCAACACGTTCAAGCCCGCGTCTTGCGCAGCCAAGGCCACACCGGTGAAATTGACGTGAGCCGTGATGTCTTTACGCCCCACGTCGTCTAGTGGGTCGGGGTCTGACTTGTGCAGCTTGTGGCACATCAAGGTGCCCATGCTGCGTTGGGGGTGAAAGTATTCGCCCTCGGGGAAACCGTAGTCGATGAGGAAAGCCGCACCACCCCTACCCGTGGCTGCCTCGCCTGCTTTGAAGCGATCGGCCAGCGTAGCCACAAAGGCTTCGGCTTGGCTGTGAATTTCGGTAAGGTAGTCGTGCGCACCGGGCACCTCCATAGGTGGACGCAAATCGGTCACGCGGTCTTCCCATTGCAAGGGCGAAGCGGCATCTGCATGCCACCCCACCCCACGCTCGTGCCACACACCGCTCTTGCGCACCAGCAGTTGCACGGGCATGGCATCCAGCACTTCGTTGCCCACCACCACGCCGCTGAGTTGCTCGGGCAAGGCGTCGACCCATTGCACTTTGTGAACATGGGCTTTGAGGGTGTCTTGTTGGCGCTCGCGCAAGCTGCCAGACAAATCGACGATGGTGTAGCGCTTGACGCTGTCGCCGAGGCTATCTAACAGCTGCAAAGCCAAGGCACCAGAACCTGCGCCAAACTCCCACACCTCGTCGGTACGCGTGACTTGCAAGGCCTCGGCCACTTGGTTAGCCAGCGTTCGGCCAAAGTGTTTGGACATTTCGGGGGCGGTGGCAAAGTCGCTGCCGGTTTCTGGCGTGAGGCCAAACTTGCGCAGGCTGTTGGCGTAATAGCCCATGCCAGGCGCGTACAGAGCCAGCGCCATGAAGCGGTCAAAGCCCAGCCAGCCGCCCGCATTGGCAATTTGGCGGTTAATCAGGGCGTACAAAGCCTGTTGGCCCGGGTCGTTGGATAATTGGGGGATCGTCATTGGGTGCAGATCGTAACTCGACCTACCCCCCACCTCCTCCACACTGTCTTTTCACCACAGGCACCTCACACCATGCGCTCTTGGGCACTCATCACAGGCGGCAGCGTTCGCTTAGGCCGCGAAATCAGCCTCGCCTTTGCGCGCGCGGGGTGGAACGTGGCTTGCCATTACAACCACTCTGAGGCGCAAGCTCATACCTTGTGCGCCGAGTTGCGCGCCTTGGGCGTTGAGGCCTTGGCCGTGCAAGGCGACTTGGAAGACGAGGCCAGCTGTCAAAGCATTTTCGATACAACCGTAGCCATCACCGGCACAGCCTTGCACTGCGTGGTGAACAACGCCTCGTTGTTTGTGCCAGACGAGGGCGCAGACTTTGACGAGGCACAGGCCTTGGCGCAAATCAAGGTCAACCTCATGGCACCCATGCGCTTTGGCAAGTGGATGGCAGCGCTGCATGCGCATGACACGCAAGAAACCAACGGCACTGTCACGAGCACTGCCGACGCGGCAACGCAGACTTCGGCAAGTCTTCATGCCAAGCCCAGCGTCATTCACGTGTTGGACCAAAAGGTGTTCAACCTCAACCCCGATTATTTTTCGTACACGCTCTCCAAGCTCGCGCTCGAGCGCGCAGTGAGTTTGCAATCCCAATCGCTCGCCCCCACCTTGCGTGTGAACGCCGTGGCCCCAGGGCTGATGTACCCGAGCGGCCCACAAAGCCAAGACAACTTCAACCGCGCAGCCAAGGCCAACATGCTGCGCCAGCCCATCGACCCCGCTGACGTGGCCAGCAGCGTGGTGTTTTTGGCCAGCAACGCCAGCATCACCGGCACCACCGTGCGCGTGGACAACGGCCAACATTTGGTCCCGCTCGCACGCGATGTGATGTTTGTGGTGGAGGAGCTTTTCAAATCATGAACGACCAACTTTTACGCAACTGCCGCCGCTTGTTTTTGCGCGGCCTCACCGTGCAAGCGCACATCGGCATCCACGACCACGAGTTGCATGCAGCGCAACGCCTCATCATCGACGTGGACTTGTATGTCTCGTTCGCAGGCACCCACCCCAAAGACGACCGCATTGACGAAGTGGTGGACTACGACTTTGTGCGCGCCGTCGTGCACGCACGCATCGCGCAAGGCCACATCAACCTGCAAGAAACCTTGTGCGACGACATCCTCACGCACCTACTCGAACACACGGGCGTGATGGCTGCCCGCGTGTCCACCCGCAAGCCCGACGTCTACCCCGACTGCGAAGCGGTGGGCGTGGAAGTGTTCCGTGCCAAACCCGGAGTGCTGTGACATGGCGAGCAAAGGCACACAAATCCTCAACCTCACCGGCCTGCGCTTTGATGCCAACTTGGGCATCTTGGAGCACGAGAAGATTGACCCGCAACCCATTCAAGTGGACGCCGAGTTGAACCTCGGCACGCAACCACTGCTGCCGCACGACGATGACATTTGCCACGTGCTGGACTACCGCAAGGTGCGCCAAATCATCATTGCCGAATGCACCGCAGAGCACGTGAATTTGCTCGAAACCCTCATTGGCAAACTCGCCCACCGCCTCATGCAACTGCCGGGCGTGCTGGGTGTGCGCGTGAAGATTGCCAAGCTCGAAATTTTTGACGACTGCGAAGTCGCCATTCGCATGGAAACTGGACAATGGAATTAATTGCGGGACAGACCTTTAGCTCTGTCCCCAACAAATCAATATGACTACTGCAGAAAAAGACCTGAACAAAGATCCGAAGCAACTCAAGATCGAGCACGAAAACCACAAGCTCGAAAAACGCCTGTGCCGCCAAGTGGGCCAAGCCATCGTCGACTACAACATGATCGAAGAAGGCGACAAGATCATGGTGTGCATGTCAGGCGGCAAAGACAGCTACGCCATGCTAGACATCTTGCTGATGATGCAACAGCGCGCACCCATCAGCTTTGAGCTAATTGCGGTCAACCTCGACCAAAAGCAGCCGGGCTTTCCTGCTGACGTGCTACCCAAGTACTTGGCGCAAGTGGGTGTGAAGTTCCGCATCGAAACGCAAGACACGTACTCCATCGTCAAAGAAAAAATTGCCGAAGGCAAAACCATGTGCAGCTTGTGCTCGCGCTTGCGTCGCGGCATTTTGTATCGTGTGGCGGGCGAATTGGGCTGCAACAAAATCGCGCTGGGCCACCACCGCGACGACATCTTGCAAACCTTCTTCTTGAACATGTTCTACGGCGGCAAGCTCAAAGCAATGCCCCCAAAGCTGGTGAGTGACGGGGGTGACCACATGGTGATTCGCCCACTCGCCTACGTGGCCGAGAAAGACTTGGAGCGCTGGGCCAAAGTGCGTGAGTTCCCCATCATCCCGTGCACGCTGTGCGGCAGCCAAGACGGCTTGCAACGCCAAGTGGTTGGCGAGATGCTGCGCGAGTGGGAGAAGAAGCACCCAGGCCGCATTGAAAACATGTTTGCAGCCTTGCAAAACGTGGTGCCTTCGCACCTGATGGATCACACCAAGTTTGATTTCAAAACTTTGGTGACCACAGGTGTCGCGTCAGAAGATGGCGACAAGGCGTTTGACCATGAAGAGTTTCCGATGGCGACCCTACCGGGGATGCAGGTGGTGTCGCTTTAATTTTTGCTTCGCTTGTCTAGTTTCACTCGTACCCAAAGCGTTGTGCGCATGGGGTGTGACGGCTGACGATTTCTGGTACTCCAGCATGAGGAAGCCGCCGCACCCCATGTGTGCAACGCGTCTCAGTCAAAGCTTAAAAGCAACCACCTTCTGGTGCTGCTCACCCAAACCCTCGATGCCCAACGTCATCACATCACCACGCTTCAAGTACACAGGTGCAGGCTTGCCATCTTTTTTGAAGCCCATCCCCACACCAGGAGGTGTGCCGGTACAAATCACATCGCCGGGTTTCAATGTCATGAACTGACTCAGGTAGCTCACGATTTTGGCAACGCCAAAAATCATGGTCTTGGTGCTGCCGTTTTGCATGCGCACACCATTCACGTCTAGCCACATATTCAGCTTTTGTGGGTTAGCCACTTCGTCACGCGTAACGAGCCATGGGCCGATGGGGCCAAAGGTGTCGCAGCCCTTGCCCTTGTCCCATGTGCCACCGCGCTCCAATTGGTATTCGCGTTCGCTCACATCGTTGATGAGGCAGTAACCGGCTACATGCTCAAGCGCCGCCTTTTGTGACACATGGCGCGCTTCTGTGCCTATGACGATGCCCAGCTCAACTTCCCAATCGGTTTTGGTGGAGCCTTTGGGCAGCATCACATCGTCGTTTGGGCCTTGGATACAGCTGATGGCTTTGGTGAACACGATGGGCTCTTTCGGGATGGGCATGCCAGCTTCAACCGCATGGTCGGCGTAGTTCAGACCAATCGCCAAAAATTTACCAATACCCGCGACAGGACACCCCATGCGTGGCTTGCCTTTGACCAAGGGCAGCTTGTCGGTGTTGAGCTTGGCCAACTTGGCCAGCGCTTTGTCGCTCAATTGATCGGGCGTGACATCGGCGATGACTTTGCTCAAGTCGCGCAATTTGCCTGCCGCATCAATGAGCCCTGGTTTTTCTTTGCCGGGATTGCCGTAACGCACGAGTTTCATGTGTCGCCTTTGAAAGTTTAAAAATCGAATGGAGATGAACGACTAGATTGTGTCGTCACACCGTGCGCACCCCAAGCACGTCAGCGACACATGAGCGCCAGCGATGCCTCTAAGTGGTCAAGCGGTGAACGCTTGAAGCCCGAACGCGTGAAGCGTTGCAACTGCCCGAGGGCAAATGCCATCAACACCGACGCACGCACTTGTGCATCTGCAGTGGGGGTGGCCGACTTGTTGGCCTCAGCCGCCACACGCAGCACTTGGCGCAGGGCCGATTCGATGCGTTCAAACAGCTGGTTCATGCGCTGGTGCAAACGCTCGTTTTCAAACACCAAAGCATCGCCCACCATCACGCGGGCCATGCCTGGGTTCTTTTCGCCGAATTGCAGCAACACCGTCACCATGCGTGCGGCTTTGGTCGCACCATCACCTTCACGCTCGGCAATTTGATTGACCAAACCAAACACGCTATGTTCGATGAAATCAATCAAACCTTCAAACATCTGCGCCTTGCTGGCGAAGTGGCGGTACAGCGCCGCTTCGCTCACATCCAGCTTGGATGCCAACAGCGCGGTGGTGATGCGCTCAGAGCCCGGTTGCTCCAACATGCCCGCCAGCGTTTGCAAAATTTGCTCACGCCGCTGGCCAGGCTTCATGCGATGACGAACCACCTTGGGTTCTTCAGAGTTTGGAGCGACGGCGTCAGGCAAAGCGTTGTCGGACATGGCTTAGAAAGTAAGTTAGTGCGACCTAATCATGGTGCCAAACGCTTGCTCCGTCAAGACTTCGAGCAACATGGCATGGGGCACGCGCCCATCAATGATGTGCACGGCTTTTACACCACTGTTGGCCGCGTCCAAGGCGCCAGCGATCTTAGGAATCATGCCGCCGCTGATGGTGCCATCGGCAATGAGCTCATCAATGCGACGGGGCGTGAGTTCGGTCATCAACTCGCCTTGCTTGTCGAGCACGCCACGGATGTTGGTGAGCATCAAGAGCTTTTCCGCGCTGAGCACGGTGGCCAATTTGGCGGCCACCACATCGGCGTTGATGTTGTAGCTCTCGTTGTGTTCGCCAAAACCAATGGGGCTCACCACGGGGATGAAGGCATCGTCTTGCAAGGCTTTCACCACGCTGGGGTCGATGCTGACGATGTCGCCCACTTGGCCCACGTCGTAGGTTTTGCTGGGGTCTTTGCTGTCGTGCACGGTCAGCTTCTTGGCACGAATCATCGCGCCATCGCGGCCCGTCAAGCCCACGGCTTTGCCGCCGGCTTGGTTGATCAGGCCCACGATGTCTTGCTGTACCTCGCCGCCCAACACCCACTCAACCACTTCCATGGTTTCGGCGTCGGTCACGCGCATGCCTTCGATGAATTCACCCTTCTTGCCCAAGCGTTGCAGCAAGCCTTCAATCTGTGGGCCACCGCCGTGGACCACCACGGGGTTCATGCCCACGAGCTTGAGCAGCACCACGTCTTCGGCAAATGCTTTTTGCAAAGCGGGGTCGGTCATGGCGTTGCCGCCGTATTTGATGACCAAGGTTTTGCCATGGAACTTGCGGATGTAGGGCAAGGCCTGAGCCAAGATGTCGGCGGGAGAAAAATCGCTCATGGTGTTCAAACTCCGTGGTTTTTGGTCTGCGCTTATTCAGCGTGTTCAACAGCAGGTGTCGGCTGTGCGGCTTGAGGGCCCAACACGCGCTCACGCACCATCTCGCGCAAGAGTTTTTTCTCTTGGAAGCTCAAAGCACGCTCCAACACGCGACGCACGCCGAGCAACAACTGGCGATCCACTTCTTGTGGAATGCCACGCGTGTTTTGCAGCTCTTCGCGCAAGTCTTCACGCAGGTCTTCTGGCTCTTCATCCCACCATGCAGTGATGACCGTGTTGAGTTGCTCACGCAGTTGTTCAGGGTCAATCGCAGGGGCGGCATGCACCGAGCTGGCGTGGCGAGCGCCACCGTCGCGCACGGCTTGTGCGCCCAACACCACGCGTTGATCCGCTTGCGACAACAAACGCGCCCAACCTGGATCTTCACGGTTGAGTTGCGTCATATTGCGTGAAGCCTCATCGGCCAAGAGGTGCACAGAGATGCCGTGCAATTGCGCTTCGTCAATCAGACTGATCAAACGCTCGTCATCGCTGCCCACCAAGATGTGGTCGCAAGCGCCGCGCTCAGCCAAACGTTTGAGGTCGGCACCCAAGGTACGCAGCATCGACAAACCGCCGTCTTGGCTGTGTGGCAACACAGCACGGGCGATTTGAGCGCCAATGGCTTGATCGTCCGGTGTGTCGCTGTACCAGTAAATGCGACGCAGGTTCAGATCCAAACCGTTATGCCCCAAGGCATTGCTCAGCAATTGGTGCAACTGTGGGCGCACGTGGTCTTGTGCGGTGTCGGTTTGGCCTTGTAACCACGCCAAAAAGCGAGCGTCGATGAGGGCAATGCAAGATTCAGCGCCGGCGTGTGCGGCAGCATGTGAAGAATGTGTGCGTTTCATGGAAGTACTAAAAAGGTAAGAAGATAGAAATCACCCACCAGAGCACTAACTGTGCGCACTGGCAAGCTGGTTTTATTTTAGGCCGCAGACCGCATATTCACAGGGGATAATCACCAAAACTCATAAATTTTTCAGTTCATGACACAACCCATTTTGATCACTGGCGGCACGGGCTTCATTGGCTCGCACACCGTCGTTGCCCTTGCAGAAGCAGGGCAACCAGTCGTCATTTTGGACAATTTGTGCAATTCGAGCCCCAAGGTGCTCGACCGTTTGGCACGTTTGAACGCCAGCCCCATCGAGTTTGTGCAAGCCGACATCCGTGACTCGGCAGGCTTGGATGTCTTGTTTGCCCGCTACAACTTTGCGGGCGTCATCCACTTTGCGGGCCTCAAGGCCGTGGGTGAATCAGTGGCTCAGCCCCTGCGCTACCTAGAAAACAACGTCAGCGGCACCATCAACCTGCTGCAAGCCATGGACCGCGCAAACGTGCGCCGCATCGTGTTTAGCTCATCGGCCACCGTGTATGGCGATCCCGTGAGCGTGCCCATCCCTGAAACAGCGGCGCTGACCGCCACCAACCCGTATGGTCGCACCAAACTCATGTGCGAAGACGCGCTGCGCGAGCTGCACGCCGCCGATCCGCGCTGGAGCATCGCCATCCTGCGCTACTTCAACCCTGTGGGCGCGCACAAAAGTGGTTTGCTGGGCGAAGCGCCCAACGGCATTCCCAACAACCTCATGCCCTACATCACGCAAGTGGCTTTGGGGCAACGCGAACATCTGCAAATTTTTGGCAACGACTACGACACACCCGATGGAACCGGTGTGCGCGACTACCTGCATGTGAGTGACTTGGCTGCAGGCCACTTGGCCGCGCTTCGCGCCCTGAATGAACCCAAGCTCTTGACCGTCAACCTCGGCACAGGCCGTGGCGTGAGCGTGCAAGACATGGTGGACACCTTTGCCCGCGTCAACGGCGTGCCCATCCCCCACCAAGTGGTGCCACGCCGACCTGGAGATGTGGCAGTCACATTGGCCGACCCACAACAAGCCAAAGCCCAGCTGAACTGGAAAGCCAAATACGACTTAGCCCGCATGTGCGCCGACGCGTGGCGCTGGCAGTCCATGAACCCACAAGGTTTCGACACTCCGCTATGAAAAACCAAGACGACGGCACACTGTCCCTGTTTGACGACTTCCCGCCTGCCTACGAACCCGCGAAAGTGCCGCCACCTGCGGTGCCTAAAAAGCCGCGCACCAAACGCAAAGCAGCCGAACCCAAAACAGAAGAACCAGACACCCATGCAGCTGAGGCAACACCCAGCTCAAACACGCCGGCCGTTGTCACGGAGGTCGCGCCAGCTGAAACCGCTGTAGACCACGGCGTGCACGTCGAAAAAACGCTGCACCTTGCAGGTCTTGTCGAGCCTCAACGCCGTCGCAACAGCCCTTGGGCCACGCTCGATTTACACGCCTTACAAGCCGCCACGCAAGTGCCCCATGTGATGATCGTCATCACACGCGGCGAAGCCGGTGGCGCGCAATCACATGTGCGGGACTTGTGCCAAACCTTGCAAGGGCGCGTGCAGTTCACCGTCGTCATTGGTGGCCCCGTGAAAGAATCCGTGTTGGGCCATGAACTGTCTGCCATGGGCATCACCGTGTGCCCCATGCCCGACATGGTGGAGTCTCTGAACCCGCTCAAGTTATGGCCCGCGGTACAGCAACTGACGCAACTCATCCACACCCACAAACCTGACATCGTGCATGGCCACAGCGCCATTGCTGGTTTGGTGTCGCGCGTCGCGGCCAAACGCGCACACGTGCCCGCGATCTACACCGTGCATGGCTTTGGATTCAAACCCGAAGTCCCTCTGGTGCGCCGCACAGCTGCGGCATTGGCCGAGCACATGATGGCGCGCTGGACCGCGCACATGATTTGCGTGTCCAAGTACGAACGCGAGTTGGCCTACGACCTTGCCATTGCGCCGGAACGCATCCATGTCATTCCCAATGGCATTGCACGCTTGCCACAAACAGCGACCACGCCAGCAGAAGGCAACGACGGCACTCGCGGTGCAACACCTCGCCTCATCATGGTGGCCCGAACCAAAGCACCCAAGCGTCACGATCTGTTGTTGCAAGCTTTGGCCAAAGTGCGCAACACCTTGGGCTATGAACTGCCTGTGACATTTGCAGGTGATGGTCCGCTCACCGACGTCCTGCAAGCGCAAGCCAAAGAACTCAACCTCAAACTCGTGACTTGGGCAGGTGACGTGAGCCAGGTGAGTGAGCTGCTCACCCAGCACGATGTGTTTGTGCTGCTGTCTGACCACGAAGGCATGCCCATCACCGTGCTCGAAGCCATGCGCGCTGGCCTGTGCATTTTGGCCAGCAATTTACCCGGCATTCGCGAACAAATCAGCACCTACCAAGATGGCATCTTGGTGACCAACACCCCAGAAGCTGTGGCCGAGAAACTGCTGCAACTCGTGCGTGACCCGCACATGCGCAAACGCTTGGGCAAGTCAGCCCAACAGCGGTTTGAAGACAGCTTCTCCGCCGAGCCGATGGCCGAGCGGGTGCTGCAGGTGTACCGTCAATGCACCCCAGACGAAGCAAGCCAAGCAAACCCTCACACCGAAGCCGCGCACACACACGTGGCGGGCTTGGTTTCTGCCTCGGTGCGCCGCCGTGATGCACTCCAGCGCTGGGCCTTGTGGGGTGTATGGATGTTGCTACCCAGCCTCATGGCGGCACAACTGCTTGAAGACGCAGACCTCATGACCTACCAGTTTGGCGAAACGCTCTGGTGGTGCGTGCTGCCCTACGCAGTCGCCACGCACTTGCTCATGCGCGCCTCGCACTTGCCCGTGGCCGAACGCAGCGGTGTGTTGTGGGTGTCCACGACCGCGCCTTTTGTGTTCACACCTCTTGGTTTTGCGCTACTCCAACAGCCGTACTCACGCGCCGCTGTGTTGTGGGCCTATCTCGCGACGACGTTGTGGCTGTGGTGGGGCTACCGTCGCCACGTCAAACACCAAGCACTCCGCTTGGTGCACATCGATGCCAACGTGCCAGCCCAACTCGCCGCATGCCTCAAACCGAACACGCTTGACACGCAAGCTGTACAGCTCATCCCATGGCACCCCAACGGTGACTCGCTGCTGCCTGCGTGCGACGGTGTTGTAGTTGACCGTCACGTGCGTAACAGCGATGAACGGACCCGCCTGCTGGGCGAGCTCAAAATGCAGCATTTGCGCATCTACAGCGTGGAAGCGGTGGCAGAGCTCACCAGTGGTCGAAAAATACTGCCCACAACGAGCGACACGCTTTGGGAAATAGACAACGACCCCAGCTACGACCGTGCCAAACGTGTGTTGGATGTGGCAGCCGTCATCGTGCTTGCGCCGTTATGGCTACCACTCGCGGCGGGCGTGGCATTGGCGGTGCGCTTTGACTCCAAAGGGCCTGCGTTGTACTCGCAGCCCCGTGTGGGCCGCGATGGCCAAGTCTTCACGCTGTGGAAATTCCGCAGTATGGTGCACGGCTTACAAGCGCCAGGCGTGCACTTTGCGCAAGCCGAAGACCCACGCATCACCCGCGTAGGCCGCGTGCTACGCCGCACGCGCTTAGATGAACTGCCACAGCTCTTCAATGTGCTGATGGGGCATATGAGTCTCATTGGCCCACGCCC
>JACCEA011103121.1_pt1 | contig 17282 bp, 9 predicted proteins | sample 7449851 | NCBI WGS metagenome assembly JACCEA01 (sample SAMN15323453, study PRJNA562643) | freshwater metagenome | isolation source: river surface water | place: USA:Blue River Watershed | collected 2017-08-18
GTAAAAGTATATTTACATAGAGCTAGATTAATTTTAAAAAACAAATTATCCGCATACGCGCCAACCGCATCTTAATGCAACTGAACGAATCTACATATGAAACCATTTTCTTGTTGTACATCGACAACGAGTTAAGCCCTAAAGAGAGATTGGAGGTAGAGGCTTTTATTGCAGACAACCCAAGCTATGCATTAGAAATGGAGGCACTCAAAGCAACTGTCCTTATTGCAGAAAATATGCCATATGCCTTTAAGGAAAATTTAAAACAGCAAGAAGTTGAAACAAGTATAGAGGATCTAGAAAAAGATTGGGATGCAAATTATGCTATACTCATAAAAGAAGACATGCATGCGATTACTGGACTATCTACATCATTTAAAAATACTTTGAAAAAAGAGGCTACTAAAGAAGGTATTGTTTTAAAGCCACTTGGATTCAGTCAACAAAAATTCGCTTATGCTGCTATTGCTGCTTGTTTGATGGTTTTCTTGGGATACCAGCAATTGACAAAAACGCCTGTATCTGATTTTTCCGCAACTAATGTAAATGTTGTTAGTAATTCAAACCAAACCGTAAACATTGTAGAACCTGTTGCAACAAAAAAACAAACCGAAACAAAAAATTTACAAGCTTCAAAATCTAGCAAAAAAAGCAACTCCTATAAATTTCAGAATGCATCTATCGCAATTGCTGAACCTACTCTTAATAAGAGCAACTTAAATAACCAACCACTTATCACTAAATTAGCAAGCACTTATAACAATCCAATAGCCATTGATGAAACCCCGCTAGCAATCGCTTCAACAAATTTAGATGCTGCAACGACAGAAGAAGAAAAAGCTAGTACAAGCTATGAATTGGTTGATACAGAAGATCCAAATAGAACAATAATGATCGCCAATTTCGAAATTGATGGTGCTGCTTTTAGAGGTATTACAAGAAGGGTTTCAGCTTTACTAAAAAGAAATAAATCAGAAAAAGAAAAATAGATATGAAAAAAACATTTTTAACACTATCAGTATGCTTTTTAATGAGCTTAAGCATTCAAGTTGTAGCACAAAACGATAGTGCAAGAACCAGTCCTAAAGTAAAAGTATTATCAGACAGTATTCAAGTTAAAACTGATACAATTACCATTGGCAATATGCTTATTGTAAAAAAACAGGGCGAACAAACTTATAATTATAATCGAAAAATTAGAAAGCCTTATGGCCCTACTATCAAAATTACCGATGGTAAAACAATAAAAGATACTTTTTTATCTGTGAATGATGATACCGTTAGATTAGGTAGATTACAAATTGTTAAATCACAAGATATTAATAATAAGAAAGATTGGGAATCGATGATTGAAGATGGAGACTTTGGCAATACTAAAATCACCATCAATCGCGCTCCTAAAAAATTAAAAAATACCGAAACTAATTGGTGGATATTAGATCTTGGATTCACCAATTTTATTGACAAAAGTCCTAATTTAATGTGGCTTGCAGCAAATCCTAACGCTTTGACTTATGGCCCAGGACCACTCATGTCCCCAGAAAATTTTACTTTGAATAATAGAAAATCAACCAATGTCAATATTTGGGTGGTAACACAAAAATTAAATCTATACCAACATAAAATTAATTTGAAATATGGATTAGGTGTAGAGATGTTCAATTTCAGATTTAATAAATCTATCAGCTTTAGAGAAAATATCACAAACAATGTAAAATATGACGATGTCTCTTTTACAAAAAATAAATTATTGGTGAAGTATTTAACTGTCCCAGTACAACTTAACTTTTCACCAAACCCTTACAATAAAAAAGGGTTTTATGCAAGTATAGGTATGAGTGCAGGTTATTTATGGAATGCTAAAAACAAACAAATTAGTGGAGAGCGTGGAAAAGAAAAGTTTCGTGGGAACTTTAATTTAAATGACTGGCGTTTCGCTACCATTGGTGAACTTGGTGTAGGATCAGTGCGCCTTTATGGTTCATTTGCAAACAGTAATTTATTCAATAAGAATCAAAGTTTCATAGACATGCAACCATTTGCAGTTGGATTGAGATTTAGCAAATTTTAATACAATCGCAAATAGCGATTATAAAAAATGCCCCAAGCAATTGGGGCATTTTTAGTATCATTTATATTTTATTTATATCAATTGCTTCGCGCCAAAATAAGGTGCTAATACTTCAGGTAAATTAATCCCTGTTTCAGTTTGATAGTTCTCTACAATCGCAGCGTAAATTCTTGGTAAAGCCAAAGAACTTCCATTCAATGAATGCGCGAATTGTGTCTTGCCTTCTTGGTCTTTAAAGCGACACTTCATTCTGTATGTTTGGTAATTGTTGAAATTAGATACACTACTTACTTCCAACCATTTTTCTTGCGCAGCACTATATACTTCAAAGTCGTACGTGATGGCAGCAGCAAAGCCCATATCACCTCCACATAATCTAAGGATACGGTATTGTAATCCTAAACTGATTAATAAATTTTCGACATGTGCTACCATTTCATTCAATGTATCATCACTTTTATCTGGATGCACAATTTGTATGATCTCTACTTTTTCAAATTGATGCACTCTATTCAATCCTCTTACCTCTTTACCAAAACTTCCTGCTTCTCTTCTAAAACATGGAGAATAAGCTGTCATTTTGATTGGCAAATCTGTGTCTTTTAAAATCGTATCTCTAAACACATTCGTCACGGGCACTTCGGCCGTTGGAATTAAATAAAAATCATCTTCGGTTGCGTGGTACATCTGTCCTTCTTTGTCTGGCAATTGTCCTGTTGCAAAAGCTGAAGCTGCATTCACCATATACGGTGGGATGTATTCTGTATATCCAGCTGCCGTATTGAAATCTAAAAAGTATTGCGTGAGTGCTCTTTGAAATTTAGCGCCCTTACCAATATATAAAGGGAACCCGCTTCCAGTGATTTTAGCGCCAGTTTCAAAATCTACTAAATTGTATTTTTTTATCAAGTCCCAATGAGCCATCGCACCTGCTGGTAAAACCGGTGTGGTACCTGCTTCTTTCACCACTTCATTCTCTTCGGGTGTTTTTCCTTTTGGTACTAAAGCATGAGGTAAATTAGGCAATTGCACCACTAAATTTTGAAGTGCTAATTCAACTTCTGCCATCTCGACTTTCAAAGGTTCTAATGCCAATTTCCAAGTACCTACATTTTGCTTTATCGCTTCTGCTTGTGCCTTCTCTCCCTTCGCCATATGATTGCCAATCTCTTTGGATGCAGCATTCACTTTGGATTGTAAGTCATCAAAGCTGGCTTGTAAACGCTTTCTTTGGTCGTCAACTGCAATCACTTGGTCTACTAAGTCTACATTTGAAAAATGCTTGACAGCCAGTAGGTCCTTCGCTAATTGGGTATGTTGTCTTAAATAGTTTACCTGTAACATATCGAGAAATTTGGGCAAAGATAATCAAACCATTCTACCAAGCACAGATATCCCCTACCTTTGCATCATAAATTGAACAATTCTATGGCAAGTATAGGGGATGATTTCCAAACCAGGTGGTGGGATTTAGAACGAAAATTGATGGAGCAATTTGGCAAAAAGCCAGACCTAGAGTCGATTCTGTTTTTAATTGGCTTACAGGAAACCGGTTTTATCCAAGAAAAAATTAGCAAGGAACAAAAGCAGGACCTGATGCATGTTGCTATATGTAGCATACTTATGTCTAGTGGTTTTTATATTATAGAAGGCAAGGATGGCGATGGCTGGCCCCATTTCAAACAACTTAAAAACTTACCTGTGATGGACTTAATAGAGCAGGAGGCTTTCCTAAAAGACCATGTTTTGCTTTATTTTGATAACAATCAGTTCTAGTCCATTGGTTTTTTACCAATTTTTATGAATATTTGCACTAATAAAAAAATAAACTATGCAATTCCCAGCAGACTTACGTTACACAAAAGACCATGAGTGGATTAAATTAGAAGGCAATACCGCTACGATTGGTATTACAGACTTTGCGCAAGGCGAGTTGGGAGATATTGTATACATAGACATCAACACTGTTGGAACTACTTTAGCTGCAGAAGCCGTGTTTGGTACTGTAGAAGCAGTGAAGACAGTAAGTGATTTATTTTTACCGATTGCTGGCACAGTTTTAGAAGTGAACCCAGCTTTATCAGCTCAACCAGAATTGGTGAATACCGATGCATATGGAGAAGGCTGGATGATTAAAATGACTGTAAGCAATCCTGCAGATGTGGATGCATTGCTTACTAGTGAAGCCTATGCGCAGTTGGTGCACTAATCCAACATTTATGAAATACCTTATTTGGGTAATCGCAGAAATCGCACTCGTATTTGTATTACTGAGCCTCCCTGGGAGTAGTTTTGCAGATCGAACTGGGTGGTTGTATCTTTTGCCTATTGATAAAATAGTACATGTTATCTTATTTGGCTCATTGGCCTGGTCCTTCTATTGTTTTTTTGATCAATCATCCATTCAAGCACTTAAGTCTGTGCGCGCACAAGCTTGGGCGATGATTTTCTGTATTGTGTATGGCATTGCGATGGAATATTACCAAAAATGGTATGTCCCAAGCAGGGGATTCGAGGTGAAAGATATGATTGCAGATGCAGCAGGAGTGCTATTGGCATTGCCTTTATATCAATTATGGAAAAAAAGACAATAATTTGTACTTTTAACAGTAACCTAATACAAGATCACCAATGGGGATAGAACAAGATATTCAACAAGCTAGTTTCAGAAATGAGTTTCAGAAAATGGGCATTAATCTCCTTTTCACTGCCAATTGGTTGAATGAACAAATAGGTAAAATACTTTCCGAAGAAGGCGTTACACAACAACAATACAATATCCTACGCATATTAAGAGGAAGTGCTACACCATTGAGCACACTTAAAATTAGAGAACGCATGTTGGATAAGATGAGTGACACAAGTAGGATTGTAGATCGATTGATTGCAAAAGAATTGGTCCTTAAAAACACTTGTGAAAAAGACAAAAGATTGGTAGACATCACCCTCTCCCCTAAAGGACTTCAGTTGGTGGATCAATTAGATCAATTCAATGATCGTATTGACGCTTTACTAAAAGGTATCAATGAATCTGAAGCAGCTACATTGAATCAAATCCTTGATAAAATAAGAACGGTTCATACTCGTTCTTAATTAAAGAAGGACCATCATAAATTAATTATTTCAGCACTTAACACTATTATTTTTCAGCTATGAAAAAATATTTATTTGCCTTATTGTTTACATTTCCAATTGCAGTGATTGCACAACCTAGCTTATCAGATAAAAATGTATTTGAATTCAGAGCCGTATGGGTTGCAACAGTGGTCAATATCGATTGGCCAAGTAAACAAGGATTGAGCAGCCAAGTACAAAAAGCCGAGTTTGAAGCATTATTAGATATGCACAAAAAGAATGGTATGAACGCCATCATCATGCAAGTACGACCATCTGGAGACGCTCTATACCCATCCAACTTAGAGCCTTGGAGTGAATACTTAATGGGTAAACAAGGACAACCCCCAAGTCCATATTATGATCCTTTGAGTTTTATGATTGAAGCAACGCATCAACGTGGCATGGAGTTTCATGCATGGATCAACCCTTATAGAGCTGTGTTTGATATCAATAAATCCAGCATCGCCAACACGCATTTGTCTAAGGTCCACCCTGAATGGTTTTTAACCTACGGTGATAAAAAATATTTTAATCCTGGTTTGAAAGAAGTATGGGAACATACCAATAAAGTGGTGGGTGATTTAGTAGCACGTTATGATATTGATGCGGTGCATATGGATGATTATTTTTACCCTTATAAAATTGTAGGAAAGGAATTTCCCGACGAAGCTACTTTTCAAAAAAATGCAAGGGGTTTAAGTAAAGACGATTGGAGAAGAAGTAACTGTGATACCATTGTAAAACAATTGTCTGCAACCATTCATAAAGTAAAACCAGGCGTACAATTTGGCATCAGTCCTTTTGGTGTTTGGAGAAACCAATCAACAGATCCAAGGGGTAGTAAAACAAAAGCCACAACCAACTATGACGACTTGTACGCAGATATTTTATTATGGTTAGAGAAAGACTGGATTGATTATGTGGCACCGCAATTGTATTGGGAGCAAGGTCACGCTTTGGCAGACTACAACGAATTAATTGAGTGGTGGAATCGAAATAGTTATGGTAAAAATTTTTATGTAGGTCATGGTATTTATAGAGCAGGAAGCAATGCCGCTTGGAAGTCTCCTAATGAGATTCCAAATCAAATTAAAAAAATGAGGTCCTTAAAGAATACGCATGGCAGTGCTTATTTTAGTAGTGCAAGTTTTAAAACCAATGCCAATGGATGGAACGATAGCTTACAAAATACATACTACCACCAACCCGCATTAATTGCACCAATTGAATGGCTTGTTCAACATAAAATGACAAGTCCTAAACTTGTGAAGCAGCAAGATAATAGTTATAGCATCATAGATACCAATCCAGCTTCTAATTTGAAACACTTTGCTTTGATACAGAAAACCAAAACAGGTTACAGCGTAGCCGCGATTCTACCTAAAGAGACAAAGTCTATTCAATTGAATACACTAGGCATCACCAAGTCGGCATCACAACCAATTTGGATTGTGGCTGTTGGAAAACAAAATCAATTAAGTAAGTACCAATTGATCAACGAGTGATTAGATGCAGCATTGATGCATTAATCGTAGGTACGTTTTAAAGGCAGGTTCTCATTGGCTTTGATAATCAATGGAACATGCTCTACAATGGTCATGTCATTATCCAATCCAAAAGCTTTCTGGTCGCTTTGTGCAAAGTTTTTGATATTGAAGTATAAGTCCATGATAAAATCCTCCTTCAATGAGAGTTCATTTTCAATAGAGAAGAAGCTTTCAATAATTACATAGGTTATATCTGCGTGGAAATCTTTTTGTTTTAAAGATTCATACTTACTATAGATACCCAATTCTTGACACTCATTTAATTCCTGCATCACTTTCTTGAACAACACATTCACGCGTGGCTGTATACGGAAACCTAATTTAAAATCAACACGCATGACTTTGTCATCCACTAATTCACGAATGCTATAAGACATACCATATGGAGAATCGGTACGGTCAATATGAATAAACCAATAAATATCTGCACGTTTTGGTTTCTTATTTAAAATAGAGTCAATAATACGATGTTCTATTTCTCTATAATTATTCGCCTTCGTTAAATAGACTAAGTGGGTCGCGTATTTTGGAACATCTTTATCTGCACTCAAATTGGACAACTGCTCTAAATAAGTATTTAGTTTCACGAAATCCAAATAACGATTGGCAATTTTACGCGCACGATGCCAAATCAACATCACAAAAATGATACTAAATGAAAAACCTAAAGTAATATAAGCATGTTTAATTTTAATCACATTTGCTAAAAAGAAGGAGATCTCAACAGTACTAAAAATTAAAATAACAAACGCGACAAGCGCTTGGCTCCACCTCTTAACATTTAATAAATAAAAGTTTATTAAAACCGTGGTCATCATCATTGTTAAAATGACCGAAAACCCATAAGCGTTTAGCATGCTTTCACTATCCCTAAAAAAGAATAGCATCGACACACATCCAAACCATAATAATAAATTAAAACTAGGGATATAGATTTGCCCTTTTTGATCGGTCGGAAATTTTACAGTCACCCTTGGCCAAAAGTTCATACTAATGGCTTCGTTAATTAAAGCAAAAGAACCGCTAATTAAAGCCTGACTTGCTATAATGGTTGCAAAAGTAGCAATACCAATACCAATTACCAAAAACCAATGCGGCATTAATTCATAAAAAGGATTCATTTCACCTATAGTCTGTCCCATATGCTGCATTAGCCATACGCCCTGACCCATATAACTAAATACCAACGCGATTTTTACAAAAATCCAACTTACTTGAATGTTGATACGACCACAATGTCCTAAATCACTATACAATGCTTCCGCACCAGTAGTACACAAAAATACGGCACCCAACAACCAAAAGCCTTTAGGATAATTTGCAAGTAAATCATATGCATAATAAGGATTGAGCGATTTTAAAATGGATGCATTTCCCAAGACAGGAATAAGACCAAGAATCAAGATCATAGAAAACCAAACCAGCATGATTGGTCCAAACGCAAAACCAACAATTTTAGTACCAAATCTTTGAAAGAAAAATAAAAGAGAGATAATGACAAATACAATACCTACTGTCAAATTATTACCAGGTACAAAAACAGTTTCAAGACCTTTAACATCTTTTAAAGCTTCAACAGCAGATGATACAGAAAGCGGAGGCGTGATCATACCTTCTGCTAATAATAATGCGGCTCCAAATATAGCTGGAATATAAATCCATTTTACATAGCGACGTATTAAAGCAAACAAAGAAAAAATGCCACCCTCACCTCGGTTATCTGCGCGAAGCGTTAATAGTACATATTTAAAAGTAGTTTGTAAAGTGAGTGTCCAAAAAACACAAGAAATAGCACCATATACTAACTGCTCGGTAATGATTTTATTATGGACGATGGTTTTAAATACATACAATGGAGAAGTTCCAATATCACCGTATATAATTCCTAAAGAAACGATTAAACCTGCAGGTTTAATCGTTTCTTTAGGAATTATATACGGTGATATTGGAACTTCTCCATTGTATGTATTTAAAACCATCGTCCATAATAAAATCATTACCGAGCAGTTAGTATATGGTGCTATTTCTTGTGTTTTTTGGACACTCACTTTACAAACTACTTTTAAATATGTACTATTAACGCTTCGCGCAGATAACCGAGGTGAGGGTGGCATTTTTTCTTTGTTTGCTTTAATACGTCGCTATGTAAAATGGATTTATATTCCAGCTATATTTGGAGCCGCATTATTATTAGCAGAAGGTATGATCACGCCTCCGCTTTCTGTATCATCTGCTGTTGAAGCTTTAAAAGATGTTAAAGGTCTTGAAACTGTTTTTGTACCTGGTAATAATTTGACAGTAGGTATTGTATTTGTCATTATCTCTCTTTTATTTTTCTTTCAAAGATTTGGTACTAAAATTGTTGGTTTTGCGTTTGGACCAATCATGCTGGTTTGGTTTTCTATGATCTTGATTCTTGGTCTTATTCCTGTCTTGGGAAATGCATCCATTTTAAAATCGCTCAATCCTTATTATGCATATGATTTACTTGCAAATTATCCTAAAGGCTTTTGGTTGTTGGGTGCCGTATTTTTGTGTACTACTGGTGCGGAAGCATTGTATAGTGATTTAGGACATTGTGGTCGTATCAACATTCAAGTAAGTTGGATTTTTGTAAAAATCGCGTTGGTATTTAGTTATATGGGTCAGGGCGTATGGCTAATGCAGCATATGGGACAGACTATAGGTGAAATGAATCCTTTTTATGAATTAATGCCGCATTGGTTTTTGGTAATTGGTATTGGTATTGCTACTTTTGCAACCATTATAGCAAGTCAGGCTTTAATTAGCGGTTCTTTTGCTTTAATTAACGAAGCCATTAGTATGAACTTTTGGCCAAGGGTGACTGTAAAATTTCCGACCGATCAAAAAGGGCAAATCTATATCCCTAGTTTTAATTTATTATTATGGTTTGGATGTGTGTCGATGCTATTCTTTTTTAGGGATAGTGAAAGCATGCTAAACGCTTATGGGTTTTCGGTCATTTTAACAATGATGATGACCACGGTTTTAATAAACTTTTATTTATTAAATGTTAAGAGGTGGAGCCAAGCGCTTGTCGCGTTTGTTATTTTAATTTTTAGTACTGTTGAGATCTCCTTCTTTTTAGCAAATGTGATTAAAATTAAACATGCTTATATTACTTTAGGTTTTTCATTTAGTATCATTTTTGTGATGTTGATTTGGCATCGTGCGCGTAAAATTGCCAATCGTTATTTGGATTTCGTGAAACTAAATACTTATTTAGAGCAGTTGTCCAATTTGAGTGCAGATAAAGATGTTCCAAAATACGCGACCCACTTAGTCTATTTAACGAAGGCGAATAATTATAGAGAAATAGAACATCGTATTATTGACTCTATTTTAAATAAGAAACCAAAACGTGCAGATATTTATTGGTTTATTCATATTGACCGTACCGATTCTCCATATGGTATGTCTTATAGCATTCGTGAATTAGTGGATGACAAAGTCATGCGTGTTGATTTTAAATTAGGTTTCCGTATACAGCCACGCGTGAATGTGTTGTTCAAGAAAGTGATGCAGGAATTAAATGAGTGTCAAGAATTGGGTATCTATAGTAAGTATGAATCTTTAAAACAAAAAGATTTCCACGCAGATATAACCTATGTAATTATTGAAAGCTTCTTCTCTATTGAAAATGAACTCTCATTGAAGGAGGATTTTATCATGGACTTATACTTCAATATCAAAAACTTTGCACAAAGCGACCAGAAAGCTTTTGGATTGGATAATGACATGACCATTGTAGAGCATGTTCCATTGATTATCAAAGCCAATGAGAACCTGCCTTTAAAACGTACCTACGATTAATGCATCAATGCTGCATCTAATCACTCGTTGATCAATTGGTACTTACTTAATTGATTTTGTTTTCCAACAGCCACAATCCAAATTGGTTGTGATGCCGACTTGGTGATGCCTAGTGTATTCAATTGAATAGACTTTGTCTCTTTAGGTAGAATCGCGGCTACGCTGTAACCTGTTTTGGTTTTCTGTATCAAAGCAAAGTGTTTCAAATTAGAAGCTGGATTGGTATCTATGATGCTATAACTATTATCTTGCTGCTTCACAAGTTTAGGACTTGTCATTTTATGTTGAACAAGCCATTCAATTGGTGCAATTAATGCGGGTTGGTGGTAGTATGTATTTTGTAAGCTATCGTTCCATCCATTGGCATTGGTTTTAAAACTTGCACTACTAAAATAAGCACTGCCATGCGTATTCTTTAAGGACCTCATTTTTTTAATTTGATTTGGAATCTCATTAGGAGACTTCCAAGCGGCATTGCTTCCTGCTCTATAAATACCATGACCTACATAAAAATTTTTACCATAACTATTTCGATTCCACCACTCAATTAATTCGTTGTAGTCTGCCAAAGCGTGACCTTGCTCCCAATACAATTGCGGTGCCACATAATCAATCCAGTCTTTCTCTAACCATAATAAAATATCTGCGTACAAGTCGTCATAGTTGGTTGTGGCTTTTGTTTTACTACCCCTTGGATCTGTTGATTGGTTTCTCCAAACACCAAAAGGACTGATGCCAAATTGTACGCCTGGTTTTACTTTATGAATGGTTGCAGACAATTGTTTTACAATGGTATCACAGTTACTTCTTCTCCAATCGTCTTTACTTAAACCCCTTGCATTTTTTTGAAAAGTAGCTTCGTCGGGAAATTCCTTTCCTACAATTTTATAAGGGTAAAAATAATCATCCATATGCACCGCATCAATATCATAACGTGCTACTAAATCACCCACCACTTTATTGGTATGTTCCCATACTTCTTTCAAACCAGGATTAAAATATTTTTTATCACCGTAGGTTAAAAACCATTCAGGGTGGACCTTAGACAAATGCGTGTTGGCGATGCTGGATTTATTGATATCAAACACAGCTCTATAAGGGTTGATCCATGCATGAAACTCCATGCCACGTTGATGCGTTGCTTCAATCATAAAACTCAAAGGATCATAATATGGACTTGGGGGTTGTCCTTGTTTACCCATTAAGTATTCACTCCAAGGCTCTAAGTTGGATGGGTATAGAGCGTCTCCAGATGGTCGTACTTGCATGATGATGGCGTTCATACCATTCTTTTTGTGCATATCTAATAATGCTTCAAACTCGGCTTTTTGTACTTGGCTGCTCAATCCTTGTTTACTTGGCCAATCGATATTGACCACTGTTGCAACCCATACGGCTCTGAATTCAAATACATTTTTATCTGATAAGCTAGGTTGTGCAATCACTGCAATTGGAAATGTAAACAATAAGGCAAATAAATATTTTTTCATAGCTGAAAAATAATAGTGTTAAGTGCTGAAATAATTAATTTATGATGGTCCTTCTTTAATTAAGAACGAGTATGAACCGTTCTTATTTTATCAAGGATTTGATTCAATGTAGCTGCTTCAGATTCATTGATACCTTTTAGTAAAGCGTCAATACGATCATTGAATTGATCTAATTGATCCACCAACTGAAGTCCTTTAGGGGAGAGGGTGATGTCTACCAATCTTTTGTCTTTTTCACAAGTGTTTTTAAGGACCAATTCTTTTGCAATCAATCGATCTACAATCCTACTTGTGTCACTCATCTTATCCAACATGCGTTCTCTAATTTTAAGTGTGCTCAATGGTGTAGCACTTCCTCTTAATATGCGTAGGATATTGTATTGTTGTTGTGTAACGCCTTCTTCGGAAAGTATTTTACCTATTTGTTCATTCAACCAATTGGCAGTGAAAAGGAGATTAATGCCCATTTTCTGAAACTCATTTCTGAAACTAGCTTGTTGAATATCTTGTTCTATCCCCATTGGTGATCTTGTATTAGGTTACTGTTAAAAGTACAAATTATTGTCTTTTTTTCCATAATTGATATAAAGGCAATGCCAATAGCACTCCTGCTGCATCTGCAATCATATCTTTCACCTCGAATCCCCTGCTTGGGACATACCATTTTTGGTAATATTCCATCGCAATGCCATACACAATACAGAAAATCATCGCCCAAGCTTGTGCGCGCACAGACTTAAGTGCTTGAATGGATGATTGATCAAAAAAACAATAGAAGGACCAGGCCAATGAGCCAAATAAGATAACATGTACTATTTTATCAATAGGCAAAAGATACAACCACCCAGTTCGATCTGCAAAACTACTCCCAGGGAGGCTCAGTAATACAAATACGAGTGCGATTTCTGCGATTACCCAAATAAGGTATTTCATAAATGTTGGATTAGTGCACCAACTGCGCATAGGCTTCACTAGTAAGCAATGCATCCACATCTGCAGGATTGCTTACAGTCATTTTAATCATCCAGCCTTCTCCATATGCATCGGTATTCACCAATTCTGGTTGAGCTGATAAAGCTGGGTTCACTTCTAAAACTGTGCCAGCAATCGGTAAAAATAAATCACTTACTGTCTTCACTGCTTCTACAGTACCAAACACGGCTTCTGCAGCTAAAGTAGTTCCAACAGTGTTGATGTCTATGTATACAATATCTCCCAACTCGCCTTGCGCAAAGTCTGTAATACCAATCGTAGCGGTATTGCCTTCTAATTTAATCCACTCATGGTCTTTTGTGTAACGTAAGTCTGCTGGGAATTGCATAGTTTATTTTTTTATTAGTGCAAATATTCATAAAAATTGGTAAAAAACCAATGGACTAGAACTGATTGTTATCAAAATAAAGCAAAACATGGTCTTTTAGGAAAGCCTCCTGCTCTATTAAGTCCATCACAGGTAAGTTTTTAAGTTGTTTGAAATGGGGCCAGCCATCGCCATCCTTGCCTTCTATAATATAAAAACCACTAGACATAAGTATGCTACATATAGCAACATGCATCAGGTCCTGCTTTTGTTCCTTGCTAATTTTTTCTTGGATAAAACCGGTTTCCTGTAAGCCAATTAAAAACAGAATCGACTCTAGGTCTGGCTTTTTGCCAAATTGCTCCATCAATTTTCGTTCTAAATCCCACCACCTGGTTTGGAAATCATCCCCTATACTTGCCATAGAATTGTTCAATTTATGATGCAAAGGTAGGGGATATCTGTGCTTGGTAGAATGGTTTGATTATCTTTGCCCAAATTTCTCGATATGTTACAGGTAAACTATTTAAGACAACATACCCAATTAGCGAAGGACCTACTGGCTGTCAAGCATTTTTCAAATGTAGACTTAGTAGACCAAGTGATTGCAGTTGACGACCAAAGAAAGCGTTTACAAGCCAGCTTTGATGACTTACAATCCAAAGTGAATGCTGCATCCAAAGAGATTGGCAATCATATGGCGAAGGGAGAGAAGGCACAAGCAGAAGCGATAAAGCAAAATGTAGGTACTTGGAAATTGGCATTAGAACCTTTGAAAGTCGAGATGGCAGAAGTTGAATTAGCACTTCAAAATTTAGTGGTGCAATTGCCTAATTTACCTCATGCTTTAGTACCAAAAGGAAAAACACCCGAAGAGAATGAAGTGGTGAAAGAAGCAGGTACCACACCGGTTTTACCAGCAGGTGCGATGGCTCATTGGGACTTGATAAAAAAATACAATTTAGTAGATTTTGAAACTGGCGCTAAAATCACTGGAAGCGGGTTCCCTTTATATATTGGTAAGGGCGCTAAATTTCAAAGAGCACTCACGCAATACTTTTTAGATTTCAATACGGCAGCTGGATATACAGAATACATCCCACCGTATATGGTGAATGCAGCTTCAGCTTTTGCAACAGGACAATTGCCAGACAAAGAAGGACAGATGTACCACGCAACCGAAGATGATTTTTATTTAATTCCAACGGCCGAAGTGCCCGTGACGAATGTGTTTAGAGATACGATTTTAAAAGACACAGATTTGCCAATCAAAATGACAGCTTATTCTCCATGTTTTAGAAGAGAAGCAGGAAGTTTTGGTAAAGAGGTAAGAGGATTGAATAGAGTGCATCAATTTGAAAAAGTAGAGATCATACAAATTGTGCATCCAGATAAAAGTGATGATACATTGAATGAAATGGTAGCACATGTCGAAAATTTATTAATCAGTTTAGGATTACAATACCGTATCCTTAGATTATGTGGAGGTGATATGGGCTTTGCTGCTGCCATCACGTACGACTTTGAAGTATATAGTGCTGCGCAAGAAAAATGGTTGGAAGTAAGTAGTGTATCTAATTTCAACAATTACCAAACATACAGAATGAAGTGTCGCTTTAAAGACCAAGAAGGCAAGACACAATTCGCGCATTCATTGAATGGAAGTTCTTTGGCTTTACCAAGAATTTACGCTGCGATTGTAGAGAACTATCAAACTGAAACAGGGATTAATTTACCTGAAGTATTAGCACCTTATTTTGGCGCGAAGCAATTGATATAAATAAAATATAAATGATACTAAAAATGCCCCAATTGCTTGGGGCATTTTTTATAATCGCTATTTGCGATTGTATTAAAATTTGCTAAATCTCAATCCAACTGCAAATGGTTGCATGTCTATGAAACTTTGATTCTTATTGAATAAATTACTGTTTGCAAATGAACCATAAAGGCGCACTGATCCTACACCAAGTTCACCAATGGTAGCGAAACGCCAGTCATTTAAATTAAAGTTCCCACGAAACTTTTCTTTTCCACGCTCTCCACTAATTTGTTTGTTTTTAGCATTCCATAAATAACCTGCACTCATACCTATACTTGCATAAAACCCTTTTTTATTGTAAGGGTTTGGTGAAAAGTTAAGTTGTACTGGGACAGTTAAATACTTCACCAATAATTTATTTTTTGTAAAAGAGACATCGTCATATTTTACATTGTTTGTGATATTTTCTCTAAAGCTGATAGATTTATTAAATCTGAAATTGAACATCTCTACACCTAATCCATATTTCAAATTAATTTTATGTTGGTATAGATTTAATTTTTGTGTTACCACCCAAATATTGACATTGGTTGATTTTCTATTATTCAAAGTAAAATTTTCTGGGGACATGAGTGGTCCTGGGCCATAAGTCAAAGCGTTAGGATTTGCTGCAAGCCACATTAAATTAGGACTTTTGTCAATAAAATTGGTGAATCCAAGATCTAATATCCACCAATTAGTTTCGGTATTTTTTAATTTTTTAGGAGCGCGATTGATGGTGATTTTAGTATTGCCAAAGTCTCCATCTTCAATCATCGATTCCCAATCTTTCTTATTATTAATATCTTGTGATTTAACAATTTGTAATCTACCTAATCTAACGGTATCATCATTCACAGATAAAAAAGTATCTTTTATTGTTTTACCATCGGTAATTTTGATAGTAGGGCCATAAGGCTTTCTAATTTTTCGATTATAATTATAAGTTTGTTCGCCCTGTTTTTTTACAATAAGCATATTGCCAATGGTAATTGTATCAGTTTTAACTTGAATACTGTCTGATAATACTTTTACTTTAGGACTGGTTCTTGCACTATCGTTTTGTGCTACAACTTGAATGCTTAAGCTCATTAAAAAGCATACTGATAGTGTTAAAAATGTTTTTTTCATATCTATTTTTCTTTTTCTGATTTATTTCTTTTTAGTAAAGCTGAAACCCTTCTTGTAATACCTCTAAAAGCAGCACCATCAATTTCGAAATTGGCGATCATTATTGTTCTATTTGGATCTTCTGTATCAACCAATTCATAGCTTGTACTAGCTTTTTCTTCTTCTGTCGTTGCAGCATCTAAATTTGTTGAAGCGATTGCTAGCGGGGTTTCATCAATGGCTATTGGATTGTTATAAGTGCTTGCTAATTTAGTGATAAGTGGTTGGTTATTTAAGTTGCTCTTATTAAGAGTAGGTTCAGCAATTGCGATAGATGCATTCTGAAATTTATAGGAGTTGCTTTTTTTGCTAGATTTTGAAGCTTGTAAATTTTTTGTTTCGGTTTGTTTTTTTGTTGCAACAGGTTCTACAATGTTTACGGTTTGGTTTGAATTACTAACAACATTTACATTAGTTGCGGAAAAATCAGATACAGGCGTTTTTGTCAATTGCTGGTATCCCAAGAAAACCATCAAACAAGCAGCAATAGCAGCATAAGCGAATTTTTGTTGACTGAATCCAAGTGGCTTTAAAACAATACCTTCTTTAGTAGCCTCTTTTTTCAAAGTATTTTTAAATGATGTAGATAGTCCAGTAATCGCATGCATGTCTTCTTTTATGAGTATAGCATAATTTGCATCCCAATCTTTTTCTAGATCCTCTATACTTGTTTCAACTTCTTGCTGTTTTAAATTTTCCTTAAAGGCATATGGCATATTTTCTGCAATAAGGACAGTTGCTTTGAGTGCCTCCATTTCTAATGCATAGCTTGGGTTGTCTGCAATAAAAGCCTCTACCTCCAATCTCTCTTTAGGGCTTAACTCGTTGTCGATGTACAACAAGAAAATGGTTTCATATGTAGATTCGTTCAGTTGCATTAAGATGCGGTTGGCGCGTATGCGGATAATTTGTTTTTTAAAATTAATCTAGCTCTATGTAAATATACTTTTAC
>JACCEA012091071.1_pt1 | contig 17281 bp, 17 predicted proteins | sample 7449851 | NCBI WGS metagenome assembly JACCEA01 (sample SAMN15323453, study PRJNA562643) | freshwater metagenome | isolation source: river surface water | place: USA:Blue River Watershed | collected 2017-08-18
TACCAGTAAAAGAAGATGAGGATGAAGGTATAGATGTATCAGAACCAGAATCTGTTTTTGTTCCTAGTATAGAAGAAACACCTATACCAGTGAAAGAAGATGAGGATGAAGGTATAGATGTATCAGAACCAGAATCTGTTTTTGTCCCTAACATAGAAGAAACAAATAATGTACCAATTATAGAAACTACTACTGATTTTAAATTTCAAAAATTACCAAATCCATATGAAGAAAATTCTCAAAATAATTTACAAACTACAGAAATAGAACCAATTAAACAAATTGATGAAACGAAAGATATTTTTAAGTTTCAAGAACTACCAAATCCTCATACTGAAAATGAACCAATGAGAAATTCAACGATACAAACTATTGAAAAAGATGTTGAACCAGTTAAAGAAATTAATACTTTTGAATTTCAAAAACTGTCAACTCCTTATAAAGAAAATGAACTAACGAGAAATTCAACGATACAAATGAGAGACACTTTTAAATTTCAAGAACTACCAAATCCGCATAAAGAAAATGAACCAATGAGAAATTCAATGATACAAACTATAGAAGAAAAAGACGTTAAAGAAATAATTGAACCACCCAAAGAAAGTGAAACAAAAGACACTTTTAAATTGTCAAATTCCGTGACACCAACTTTTAAATTTCACGAACTACCAAATCCGCATAAAGAAAATGAATCAATGAGAAATTCCATGATACAAACTGTTGATACACAATTGTATAAATTCCGTGAGTTGCCTAATCCACATCGAGTTCAAAAAGTATAGTTTTTTTTATTAGATAATAAAATGGATAGATTGTACAAAGTAATTCATTATGAATATGCACGAGATGTTGGTAAAAATATGATTGAATTGAATATAATTCCTGATGAAGATTTGATATTATATTTAAATTCGATACCAAAATTAGAACCACAAATATTTATATCAGTTAATGGATATTGTGTTAATACAAATACAGTATTTAATTGCAATTATTATGCAAGTGTCGATAATATTTCTGAATTTTATGAAACAAATGTCAATTACATAGTATTTACGATTTTTACTGATAAAGCAGATAGGGTGTACGAATACATTTCATTTCCCAAATCAAATATTAAACAAAAATTTATAAAACAAGATGTATGTGATGAATATACAAGTTTTAAAGGTTCGAATAATCCACCTCTCGCTGTATATAACCCATTTAGAGGTAAATTTGACAGATTTAAACGACCTAAAAAACAAATTCCACAACAACCCACGAGTAAACCAAAAGATGGCTTCTGGGAACCAAACGCGTGCTCTCACGGTGTGTGTAAAGCAGAACAAACAACGGAACCACCTTTATTAAATTCTTTAGTAGATTTAAGCGAGCAGTATAATACTATAGAATATTTTGAACATCCAGAGAAGACAGCTCGAATAGTGTGTTTTAATAAGACAAATATTTACATGATAATATTTTTAATAATTGCAATTGTTGTAATAATCTTATTTAAAAATGTACTAAAGACTAATAAATGGAAATCTTGATTTTATACAGTGAATATTCTAAAAAATGTAAAAAATTTCTCAATACATTAAATAATGATCCAGTCATAGATATTAAGAAATTAAATAAACTTTGTATAGATAATCCGGAAATTCGTGAAATTGTTGTAAAACATGTCAAGAAAGTTCCTGCAGTTATGGTAAAAACAGATAATGATATAGAATTATATGAAGCTGATGAAGCATTTGATTGGTTAATATCATTTTCAGAACAATTGTATAATCAATTAGAAGCAGCAGAAGAAAAAAAAATTGCTGAAATTAATGCGCGTATAGAGGCGGAAGCAGCCGCATTAGCTGAAGCCAAGTTAAAAGAATTAAAAGAACAGCAACCACAACAACCACAATCTCCAGTGTCATCTAAAAATGTCAAACAACAAGCTAAAATAATTGCACAGGATCGTAGTAATTTATCTTTTTCTGATGAACAACCAGATACAGGAACTCATGTATCACAGGTAAAATCTGTATCAGATACAATGAGTATAAGTGAACAAGTAAAACATATGGAAAAGGAACGTGAAGCGGAAGAAAGAGAAATACAAAAACGTCGTCAAATGAGTATGACATGATATTATAAATTATAAATGAAATTTATAATACAAATTTTAAAAAATTGTTAAACGAACTGTCAATGGTATTTTTTTGTAAATTATCTAAATATTTTAATAATTCAGTTTTATTAGAAACTGAATATATTTCAGTATGTGTACCAATATTTAAATCAGTAACAGTAGAATCTTTTAATTTGTCTTTTAGATTGTTAATCATATTTTTTGTTCCTGAAATAGTATGTTTATCAATTTCATCTTTAATAACATTGCCTTTCATTTGAGATTCTGTAATACATACATTATTCATAATGTCACATATTTTATCACCATCACACCATTGATTATTTAAAGGGTCACATCTAGGAGCAGTTAATAAATCTAATAGTTGTTGTTTTTTCCGAGGTAAATTAGCTGTAATACCTAATTTTTTTAATTCTGCTATAATTTCTTGAAGTGATAACGTTTCATAATCAATATTTTGTTGTTGAGCGTATTCAACTTTTTCAACAAACAATTGTTTAAATAAATCTAAAAGTTCTTTTTTATGCGTAGGTAATTTACCAATATAATTTTTTTGTTGAAATAACAATTTTATATCGGGTACATTTAAATGAGAAATTTTTTCAAATTCTTTTTCCGTTAATTTTACATTTTCAAAATTTTGTTGACAAGTATTTTTAATAAAAATTTGCAAATCTGTTGGTATTTCATCCCATGTTAATTTATATTTGTCATTTATTTTGTATAAATCGTAATGCAATCCTTTTTGATATCGTCCAAATATATAATATTTTTTATTTGGAACAATAAGTGGACAAATTAAATTACATTTTGTTTTTACGTTGTCAAATAATATTAAACTTGTATCTGGAAATGCTTTTGGAAATAATAATTCTACATCAGAATCTCTAACCCATACACCATCTTTAAGTAAAATTTTATCTATATAATCTTGACGACTAAAAATTTCTTTAGTCGTCATTTTTGTTTTGTATAATGTTTGTATTAATTTCCAATCATCTTCAGTAAAATTATCAGCAAATAATTGTCTAATTTGTTGAGCATCTGTAAAACCGAGAGCTTTGCCAACAAAATTATAAAAACAATTACCATCTCCCGGTATATGTTGAATTTGATATTGTATATTTAATTTATCAAGTGTATCATCACAATTATTACCGCTTTTTTCGACAACATTGACAGTTTCACAATTATCTAATTTTTTATAAATATTTGGAGGAATGTCATTATTTGATAATATAATTTTCTCATTGATTTTAACAAAATCAAAATTATTTGTATTGTTTTTTACAAGTAAAAATATAAATTGTTCATCATTTTTTATAGTTTTAATACATTTAAATGAACAAACATTTGTATCTGTGTTTAAATTCATAATGATAATATTTAATTTTGGTAATAATTTTTGTATTTGAAATATACCTTGATCCAAATTTATTAATTTTGGTAAAGTTTCATCTTTGGTATTTGCAAGTTTATTTAAAATTTTTCCAAAATTAGTATTTTCTAAAATTTTATATTTGAAACCATTATTAGAATTAGTATTTATTAATTTTTCATATAAATCTACCAATTCTTGTTTTTTAACAGGAATTTTTCCCGTGTATCCAAATTCAATTATTTTCTTTTTCAAATCTTGTGCTGTTATTTTAGGATTTTTAATATTTTCAACAGAACCATATAATTTTTCATATAAATCTACCAATTCTTGTTTTTTAGTAGGTAATTTTCCAGTATAATGCATCTCTTTAAATTTATCCTTCAGATGCGCAATTGTCAAACTCATTTATTAAAATATAAATATAAAAATAATATCACTGCAAAAGTAGCTGTTTGTAATAATTGTTTATATATTGGATTATCAGTAAATCTTCCAACACTTGCTGGATGAATACATATATAAAATAAAATTGTAAAAAGTGCTACAAATTTTATAATTTCGACCAAAGATTTAGTATTATCAATATTGACAGTTTTATCAAGAGTATTCAAATCAACATCAAAAAAATTAAACAAGTTTGATGCGTCATTATCCGTTATTTCTAAATTTTTATTTGTTGATAAATTTACGATAGAATCACCCATTTTGCTTTGTGATTTTAATTTTTTATATCATATATAAAAAATTAATGTATTGAATATAATGTTTCGTATTCCACTATATACCGCTGGATTTTGTATACTAGATTATATTTTTCATAAAATGAATGTTAAAGGGGTATATTATTTATTACATGCTATAAATAACGGCGTTGTAGTACATGAATGTTACCGAGATGTATTAACTTGTTATTTAAATTTTTCTGAATATACAAATTCATCTTTACCAAATAATTGTATCTACATGACTATAAGTTTACATTTATATCATATAATTGTATATAAAAATAGTTTACGTTTCGACGACTGGTTGCATCATATACTTATGATTGGTATTATAATGCCATTAGTAGGATTTTTCCATACAGGAGGAATTATAGTAAGTCATGGTATGTTTTATACTACTGGTTTACCTGGAGGTATTGATTATACATTATTATTTTTAAATCGAAATAATATAATTGTATCTAGAAAATGTGAAAAATATATAAATACTATATTAAATGCGTGGATTCGTTGTCCAGGTTGTATTATAACAAGTGTTTTTGTATTGATAATGACTCAATCATATAAAAATATTATACAAACTCATCAACTTTTTGCAGCTTGGTGTATCATTATAATATTGTACTGGAATGGAGTTTATTTTATGAAGGATGTTTTACGAAATTATTATTCGTATTCGTTACATTTATAACAACAATTATCATTATAAACTGTACTTGTTTCGTAACATTCACCACACATGTGTTCAAGACAAAATCTGCATTTGTATGAACATTCATCGCAAATAATATTATTATGACATTGACACCAATACATTTTATTTGATATCATGGCACATTGATCACAAATAACTATATCAGAACAACATTCTTTACTACACGTATAACACGTATTTTTAAAACATTCGGCACATCGAGTTAAAAATGTTGGACCAGTTTTACATACACTACAAAATGGATTTATATCACACGATTTACAAATTGTAACACGTTGATATGCATTCCATTTGTATGTACAACATTTTTTACAAATATTCTCTTGGCAATCAAAACAATCTTTTATACAATATTCACAGTAAACACCATTACACGACTTACATTTTAACAAATGTGTTGGATATAATTTACATTTATTGCACCTTTCAACATTATTAATAATTTTATAAATTAGTTCATTTGGTAATTTACTTTTAAGAACTTCAAAACAGGTATTTTGAAAATTAGTTTTATTCATAATATAATTAATGTTACGAATAAAACTAATTTTCATTTTTAAATGGATTGTTTAAAAATAATTTGTTTATACATTTTACAAAACATGGAGAAAATTTTGAATCATAACAATGATTTTTATTGCAAATAACACATTTTCTAATAAATATTGTTGATTTACATATTGAACAATATGGAATATAATTTGAAACTTTATAAATCAATTCATTAGGTAATTTGTATAAAATATCCATAATTAATTTTATTTTTAACAAATCATATTTTCATTTTATCATATACACTTTTTACGATATTGACCATTTCATCATAACTATTAGAACCCCATTCAATTTGAATATCTGCTTTATCTGAAATATGTTTTAAATTATTTAATTCTTCATCAGTTGGACATATAGAATCTTTTCTTGTAATATTGATATGAATTAATTTATCACCATATTTTTCGCGCAAAAATTCCAATTCGTTTTTATAACGCAAATCAGTAATTACTGGAATAATATTTTCACACTGTGTTTGAATAGTGTTATACACTTTTTTAACCCAATGATTTATATCAATGTTTCTCCATGCTACACCATAACTAATCATAATAGGTCGAATAATTTCTTTTTCTTTTGATTCTACATTAAATATATCAATGTTAAATTGCGTTTTAAATAACGGTGATAAATCTTGTTTTAGAGAATCAGCAAAAGCATAACGTCTAAAGCGTTGGTCAAATGTAAAAAGTATTTTAAAAAATGTATCTTTACCGACACATCGATTTCCAGAGATTCCAATAATCATTTAATTATTTTAAAATAATTAAATGCGTCAATTCATTTTTGAAATAATATTTTCTAAAAGAGTAATACGTTTTTCATAATTTTGAATAATTTGAACAAGTGGTGCAACAAGATGTTCATAATCAAGACCTTCGATTATATTATTATCTATAGGATTTCGTACAACTACTTCTGGTATAAATTCATTTACTTCTTCTGCTATAAAGCCTATTGATTTTTTACCAGAATGTTTAAATGTAAATTCTACCGCTCGTAGTTTATGAATACCATCTATATATTTTTGGGGTATAGTTACTATATCAGTCTTGTAACGAATTGATGATGATTCAGTACCATATGATATTTCTGAAGTCGAGGGATCGTAATGCATCCTAGTGGAAGATGATACATTTGGAACATTGCGTACAGGTTTTACAATAAAGGTATCTGGAGCTGGGGCATTTAAAACACTCCCACTTGCATTCAATATAATTGAACGTGATGGTTGACTAACAGTCCCAGCATTATTTCCAATTGCTATAGACCCTGTTCCTTGATTTGTTAACCCAGCATTAACACCAATTGCTATCGCAGTATTATTTTGTTGAGTTGCCCCTGCTTGGTAACCTATTGCTACTGCACCACTCCCTTGAAAACTGAAACCAGATTGATAACCAATAGATATAGAATTCATTCCCTGTTCTAAATTCCCAGATTTATAACCTATTGCGACTGAACCAACTCCTTGATCGACATTTCCCGAATTTGTTCCTATTGCAACAGTATATGCACCTTGATTAGAAGCTCCACATTCAAATCCAACTGATACACCATAAATTTGTTGGTTTAATGCACCTGCTCCGTTTCCAATAGCAACAGCACCTGTACCCTGAGTATTTATACCAGATGATAATCCGATAGCAACAGCACCTTCTGCTTGATTTATACTACCACTATATGTCCCAATAGCAACTGCATCATTTTGTTGAAATATATATCCAGCATTATTTCCTATAGAAACACTTGAACCATATGTTTCATAATATGTTAGATAATTGGTTGGATTTGTAAAATTACCCCCTACAATTAATGTTGTACCACTTGATGCTAACGCCAAAATACTAGCATTAAACAAATTATTATCAATTGGTGTTAATATATTACTTATCGTGTCATATGCAACAATGTATTTATAAACGGTTGACCCGATCTGTGTGAATGCACCTCCTATATATAAATTAGAATTAATAAACTGTAATGTGTTGATTGGATTGTTAAAATTAGTTATAGGAGATGACCACACTGTACCATTCCAAATAACAAAATAAGTAAATGGAGCTGTCAATGGTGATGAATTTGTAAAATTACCTCCGATGTATACATTGTTATTAGAAACTGTGATAGAATTCACGGTATTATTTACACCTGTGTATACATTTAAACCACTTATTTGAACTAAAGATAACCATGTATTTGTTGTAATATTATAACTTGTTATATTGTTTGAAAGTGTGCCATTCGCAGTTACAAATGTACCCCCAATGTAAATAACTCCATTTAATATTGCCATAGTATTTATAGGACCACTAGTACCTGTACCACTTAATGCACTCCATGTTGACGTGACTATATTCCATTTTGCTATATTACCAACTGGTATACCCAAACCATTTGCATATGTGATTGAACCCCCAACATATAAATCTGTATTGTATAAAACAAAATCATTTACAACACCGGTAATACCATTTCCAAGTGGTTCCCACACACTATTAATAGTATCCCATTTGGCAACATTTTTAACTGTGATTCCACCAACTAGTGTAAATGAACCACCAACGTATAGGAAATAATTAATTACAATTAATGCTGATACAGTGCCATTTACACCTGAACCAAATGGATTTGAAATATTACCCGTTGTTAAATTTAACGCGGAGATATAAGGTGAATTCGATGTATACGAAAAATACGCTATGCCATTAAATACGACTATATTATTAACAGAAAATGTTAACGGAGGTGTTGTACTTGTAGCTACAAAATTTTTTGAATATTTAAATCCTTGTTTAAACTGCCCGGCATTACTTCCTATTGCGATATTATAATTTCCTTGATATTGTGTTCCGCTATTAAATCCTATAGAAATTGCATCATGACCTTGATTTATTATTCCAGAATTTTCTCCCATGCTTATGGAATAATTACCTTGTCCAGTGGTTCCAGAATTATTTCCAAATGCTATACATGATAATCCTTGTTTATAACTTCCAGCATTATTTCCAATTGCTATACTATTATACAATTGATTATAATTTCCAGCGTTATTACCTATTGAAATACTATTGAAATTTTGCATAAAATATGCACTTGTTGTTCCTATTGCAATACTATTATTTCCTTGGTTAATACCTGTAAAACCTGCTTGTCTACCTATAGCTATAGATCCCGTTCCTTGTGTATAATATCCTGCTTGATAACCCATCGCAATCGTATTATATTGTTGATTTATATATCCACTTTTGTATCCTATTGCAATAGAACCTGTTCCTTGATTTATTTGTCCACTTTGATATCCTATCGATACGCTATACACTGCATTATTTGAACCAGTTGAATCTGAACGATTACCTATTACAACAGCTTCTACATTTGGCATACGAGTTGGAAGTGTTCCTATGCCTGTACCGAAAAATGTGGGATAATATGTACTAGGTTGACGTAATAAATTTATAGTTTGATTTATAGAAAATGTATCAGAGGTTGTTGTCATATATCCGGTAAATCCAGGACCAAATAAACCAGTGCCCGTATATGTAGTTGGACCCGTTGGTCCTGTTGCACCTGTTGCACCGGTTGTCAACGAAGAACCATCGGCACCCTTTGGGCCCGTTGGACCAGTTGGCCCAGTTTCACCAGTTGAACCAGTTGTCCCGGTTGCACCTGTACTCAATGATTCACCATCTGCACCCTTCGGGCCAGTCGCACCAGTTTCACCAGTTGAACCTGTTGCACCGGTATTTACAGCTGTTCCGGGTAAACCAGTTGGACCAGTGTATCCGGTTGGCCCGGTGAAACCGGTATCTCCAGTACTCCCTGTTGCACCCGTATTACCAGTACCTAATGGTCCAGTTGGACCAGTGCTTCCTGTACTTCCAGTTTCTCCAGTTGTTCCTGTTGGACCGGTTGAGCCAGTTTCACCAGTTGAACCGGTTGAACCAGTATTTACAGCAGAACCGTCTTTACCAGTCGGGCCGGTATATCCAGTTGGTCCAGTGTATCCGGTTTCACCAGTTGATCCAGTATATCCAGTATCGCCAGTTGGTCCCGTATAACCAGTTGAACCTGTTTCTCCCGTATATCCAGTCCACCCAGTTGTGCCAGTCCACCCTGTTGTACCAGTATAACCAGTGACACCAGATGGCCCAATTGGTCCTGTAAATCCAGTTGGGCCAGTTGACCCGGTATAACCTGTTGTTCCTGTCCATCCAGTTGAACCTGTGACTCCAGTTGATCCCGTTGCCCCTGTATATCCCACATCTCCTGTTGGACCTGTTGTCCCGGTCATTCCTGTTGGACCAGTTGTTCCTGTTGTTCCAGTTGACCCAGTACTTGACGATGTACCAGGTATACCGGTTGGTCCTGTAATTTCATCTATGATACCCGCATTGATAATATCATTATTGGATAATAAAAAGAACAGTTCATTATTTACAATATATGACTCGACAATACCAACTCCAGTTGAACCAGTTGGTCCAGTAATTGAGTCGATACAATTTTGTAAAGATACTGGCATGCATGAACCATTTGTCAAAAAGAATAATAAAGTTTTACATTCGTCGATTGTTATATAATGTATACCTACTCCGGTAGGACCAGTCGGGCATATACATATTACCATTTTATTTACATTTTATAAATAATAAATGACTCAAAATAATAATATATTGCCCAAAGCGCAACCACAACAGAGACAAGCACAACCACAGCAACGACAAGCACAATTTAAAATAGATTCAAAATCTCAACAACAACGCGCATATCGAAGTGCTCCACCACCCACTGGTAAGAATGAAATACAACAACGTAATAATATACCATTAAAACAATTACCTAAACCAGCAGATGTCAATTTATTTAATGCTTCTATGGTTCAAAATACCCCCACTGTATTGTCTAAAACTCTTTTAGAAAAGAAAACTGTAAATAATGTATTAATTGAAACATATCAATTTAAATATTCTGACAATTCATATCTCAATAAAACATATTTCGATGGATTTTTAGTATCTTCTGTTGATCCGGTAGGTGGTACTCGTGTAGTTTATCAAACAAATATTCAAGCCGCTAGCGAATACGCTAATCGACAACGTGGTTCTGATATACGATATCAACCAGGCCCTGGATTTTTAAATAATTTAAATTATGACCCATATGGTGTGCAAAATTTAAATCCAAATTATCTAGATTATGAACAAAATTTAAATTTAGATCCAAATTATCAAAATCGCTTTTTATCAAATTTAATAGTTTAATCATTTTTATTTCATTCCACGTGTTCGGCTATCACGTTGTATTGGGAATAATCTACGTTGTCGAGTCATTTCATTTGATTTTTTCATTAAACTAGCTTGTAGGGATGTTCTAAAATCATTTCCATTATTTATAAATGCATCTTGTGCTTGTGATTTAACAACTTCTAATGGATTATCATTGACACATGTATCAAAAACGCCAATTTGATTTGTAAAATTATATACATCAATGTCATTACGGGTAAAGAAATTACCTTCACGAGCAGCATTTATATCATCATACATCCACCGTGGTTGACCCGTCACATTATCTATATATGTACGACGTTCATCACCATAACCAGCGGTTCTTGGATCATAAATACTATCTGGAGTAAATTCTCCATAATCATAAACTTTTCTAGGTTCAGAATATAATCGAGGGTTTTTATATGTTATAAATTCTTCATCCCCGATTCGTGTTTTTTGTATTGGTTCTAATTGTTGTGGAAAAGAAATACCTAAATTTGTCATTTGTGGTTCATTAACTTCAGTGCGAGTATATATACCACTTGGATCTAATATTTGAGTATTGACATCGGTAAAATATTTTTGAAGTGTTGGATAATAATCATTTATTGCCATTGGTTGATTATGTGGCATACCTGCACGACCTTTATCAGGATTATAACCACAATGTTCAATTAAATCTCCAGGAAGTGATGTACAGTTTTTATTACAGTCTTTTGTTGAAGTTTTATCAGTTCCTGCTCTACATTTTCGTTCACATGTTTTAATAGAATTTACACCTAAAGAATCATAATAATCAGATATTTTATCTAAAATTGGTGGTGGCGATTCAAAATTTTCTTTAACTGAATATACGGGTATTTTAATATTTTCATTATACATATTTGGTTTTATACGCGCAACACTGCCAGTTTCGCATTTATATTCGCGTTCTATCTCACATTTACGATAAGGTAATTTTGTTTCATCACATGTCATTCGAGGTTCATTAATTCCACAATTTGTAGATGCACAATTTAAATTATATCCAGATTGTTTCAAACTATAACCACCTTTATTACCATTAATAGCAGTATGTTGAGTTAATGTTGATTGTTTCCATTCTTCTAAATCGTGTGATGGAGCTATAAATGGTGGTGGATCATTAAATCTAATATTATTAACTGGAGGAGGTACATATAAAAAATTGGATAAATTATTAATATCTACATCTGTAAAACATGACTTCTCGAAAGATTCATCATTTATTATTGTTCTTCCACAATCTTCAAACGATTCTGTATTCATTTCTAATTGATAATTTATTACATATATTAAAATGATAATTATTAAACCTACACAAAATATCAAAAATACATTTTTAACGTTGAGTATTAATAACAATAAAGTTATCAATATGAATAAACGGGTAACAGCATTCATTTTTTGGTCTAATGTCATACAAGAAACGGGTACTAAGTCGGTTGACATTAATAATGAATAAGGTTGATACACCCAGAAATTTTCTTTTTCATGTGCTTGTCCATATTTGTACATTTATTCTATAAAAATAAATTTAATTGATAGCTTACGTCTTAATTGTATTTAAATCGAATTTCCATTTTTTAAGTCGTGTATCATTATTTTTATGAAATTTCTTTGTTCGTGTTTTGTATGTTAGTTTACCATTGTCTGACCGTGTAATTACGTTTAAATTACTTGGATGCCAATCTAGTGTATTGCCATTAATATGATTAACAACTACCGTATTATCATTGACTTGTAAATTGTAAAAAATATGCGCAATTAAACGATGTAAAAGTATTAATTTATGATTACCGTCACATTTAATGTTAACTCTTGAATAATTGTGCACATTTATTCTATAAAAATAAAATTAATATCACCAATAATAACATGGTTTTATAAGAGTATCTAAAGTGTAATTTGACTTATCAAGTGGATATAAAAATGTTGTATCATATGAATATAATTTATGAAATCTTCCGACATTTGAACGATGATCTGACCAAGCACGTTTTGCTTTTGCAAATACAAGCATTTCTACAATTAATTTTTCAGTTTCGGATTTTCGTTGTTCATCTTTCCACTTTTGAATTTCTGTGTGTGAACTACCAATATTGTGTTTTAAACATGTCGTTTTAACATTACAATTCGGAATACATTTTTTAACATCATCTATAATATTATAATCATCAGTTTGAACTAATAAAGTAGTGTTATGTTGTTTCAAATCCGTATAATTCACAATTTTATCTATTGGTAATATTTCCATTTCTGTGGATTTGTCACCTCGTCTTATATAAATTGCATTATAATCACCTAAAATATTGATATAAGATTGAGCTCGTTCTTGTAAATATATTTTAACTTTAAAGATTTCTTTTACCGCATCAATATATTTTGATACTGAATATTTTGGTAATGTTCCAATTTTATTATTAGTAGCAGTATATACATCAATTTCATCATACTTGTCTGCACAATTTTTGTCCCAAATTTTTAATGATGTGAAATAATCATGCCATCCTGTTGATGAATAAGCCCAATTATTATGAGTTATATAAAAATCATATCCATTGTCATTTGCATAAATATAACAATTACATAATTGAAAAAATAGTGAGAAAAAACCTGAAACATCATCAAGTTCGAAAATAATGGCTACTTTCTTTTTAAGATAAATATTATATACAACAATACTAATTAGACAATAAATTATTATTGTTAATACTAGTGTTATTTTAATATTCATTTATTATCAAAAATGAATATATATAAATTAAAAAAGTAATCATGTTATATCATGGCAACAGTTGTTAAAAAACGGAAAACAAAATATCCATTTGTTTTAAAAGATTTAGATATTGAAGAAGTTTGCAAAAAATTTGGTTATTCTTATAATCAAGATATATGTAATATTACAAAAAATTTGCCTCGTAATAGTAATATAACTAAATTGGATGAAATTATCACTGAACCTGAAAGTGAATTTTCATATTTAGATGAAACTAAAAATAAACGAAAAATCATCATATCAATGATTGATTATCAAAATAAAGAACAAATTAAAAAATGTAAATGTTTTTGGTGTAGACATGTATTTGATACTCATCCATTAGGATGTCCAATACGATATGTACCTCACATGATTGTTAAAAAATATTTTTCCCACATTACAAAAGATTATTACACGATTAAAGAAGAAATTTCAAATACAAAATTTGAAAATGTATATAACGATTTACTTGGCGATAATACAAATGAAAATGTATCAATTCAATTGATTAAAAATGATTATTATGAAACTGATGGTATATTTTGCAGTTTTAATTGCTGTTTAGCATGGATTAAAGATAATTCTCATAATAATTTGTATACAAATTCTGTATTTCTATTACACCAAATGTATTATAGTTATTTTGATATACAACATCAAATTCATCCTGCTCCACACTGGCGTATGTTAAAAGATTATGGTGGTCATCTATCTATAGATGATTATAGATCGTCATTTAACAAAGTCATCTATGATAATGAACATTATATTCGTGCTCTTCCTAGAACAAAACCAATCGGACAAATATTTGAAGAATTTTTAAAAATTTAATAAAAAATTTTTACATTTTTATTAAATTTTACTTGTCGAATTAAAATTTTACCAAGAGCGTAGTCCATTCATTTTTATTTGATTAATGGTACCGTTGTTGCATTTGGATTAGGAACAACGGGAGGAGGTGATGTTTGAGGATATTGTGGAAGTGGTGTATACTGGTACTGCGGTGGATACGGTGGATATTGAGGTTGAGGAGGAAACTGAGGTGGTTGAGGTGGATATTGTGGCTGATTTTTTGTTAACCAATCTTTAAACCAAATAGGCATTTCATTTGATGATGTTTGTGGCGGCAATGTTATATTTGTAGATGGTGTAGTAAAATTTACTTTATTTAACCAATCTAAAAACCATCGTGGAGCTGTATTTGAATCTTGTTGTTGCTGCATTCGATTGAAATTATTTGCCCATTGTCTAAACCAATACGGTGTTTCATATGGATTAGTTTGATAAGATGACGGTGTTTGAGGAGTTTCATCACATTCCCATGTTACTTCTTTTTGGTATAAACGCCCAGAAGATGCATCATATATAAATCCATTTTCATCACCAGCTAAATTACCGATAATATTCATTTTATTTAAAGTTATTTATTTGTTTTTTAATAATATCTACTTGTTGTTTAAATTCGTCCGAATATATTGTATTTGGGACTTGTTTCTTTTTGAATTTTTTATGAGAAATATTTACAATTTTATCAAGTTTCTTTATATACAATTGTCCATCTTTTGTTTCAAGTTCAATACCATTTCTAATTGCATAATCGATAAATTTCATTTCTAATCTAGTTTTGTAAATAATATTGTGTAAAACTCCAAATTTTAATGATTTGATTTTTTTACATTCATTGCATAAAATTGTAAAATTATTTTTGATTTGATTTAAATATTTACATGAAAACATTCCTTGACATTTTTCACAAGTTAATACTATATTTACAATTTCTTCATATACATTTCGTTCTTTATCGTACAACATGGGTTTAAATACACTACCATATTGCACAATTGGTGTATAAATAAAATTAGTTAAATTTGTAAACTTGTTTTGGATAGAATGAATACTCGAACGAATTCTTTCAAATTCTGAATCTGTCAATTCTTTTTTAAAATATTCAGAAGAAACAATCTCTGATAAATCGGGAATACAAATATTAACATGTTCAGTATAACAATATTTACAACCTTTATATCCTCTACGTATTTTATTTGCAAATGTTGCCAAACGTAATATACATGTTTTTTCACATCGTGTGCAAATATACATTATACGATGAGTACACCTTTTTGAAATTTTTTGACCATCTATTAATAATATATTATCAAATGTTATCGTATTGTAAGGAATTATATCTCCATTTTTATTTTTAATACATGTGACATTATCCAACAATTGTTTTACATTATTGAATTCAATCTGCATCATTATAAAAATTTAAAACAATCATTGTTGTAATTTTCATTTTTTACAATATTGTTTCTACAATATTACAACATTTATACTTGTCATTATCTTTTTAACAATGTTAAAGAAAAGATGAATTTTAATTCTTTTAAATTTTTAGCTGAAAAAAAGTTTACCCCTCTAAAATTTGAAAACGAACTTGAACGATCTTGATATACTCGGCGTATATCAAGATCGTTCAACTTTTTATTTTCATTTTTACACAAAAGTAAAAAGTAAAAAGATTTTTAAATTATTCATTGTGTAAAAATATTATCGACACATATTGTTCATGTGTTTTACATCCTAAAAATTTTCTATTAAATTTATGGACATGATTCCCATCCGTTGTCAGTTTGAAAGTAAGTTCTAGTTTGACCAGAAATCGTTTTACATGTTTTCTCTTTATTTCTATATTCATAATTGTACCAAGGTTTCCCTATATCTACAAATGATTTATACATACTGTTATCATTTGTGTATGTGTTAGATTGTTCTGTAATTAAACCATCAAACGCATTCGCTAATTTTACCATGTATGCTTTATCAACGTCTCCAAAACTTGAACCATTTTTCATAAATATTTTTAAATTCATATCTTTGGCGGTTTTTGCAATGGTTAATGCATATTCTAAATTTTTATCTCGACAAGTTTTTGTACTACAATTATTATCTATAGACATGTTATCAACTTCAATTGCGTTAAATCCTCTCGATTTCATAAACTCCATTTGGGCTTTCATATAGGGCATTGCTTTTTCCCACTTGTTTGGGTCTATCCATATTTCACCTGTCCACTCTCCCATGTCAGCTGCAGACGTTGCGGATAAGTCTGGTCCTGGCCCTTTATATCCTTTTTCTTTTAGCGAATTAAATCTCCAATCTTCTATACTTCCAGTAGATAAATATCCAATAAGTAATCCCTGTTGACCTACCAAATCTTTAGCTTTTTTAATATCGGTATCAGGTACAGCGGAATCCAACATAATAACGTTTTCACCGTTATATTTTGTTTTACTGTGTGTTTGTTTATCCCCAGAATTTAAACCAGACCATGACCAATTCAAACACCCTTTTGTATAAATATCATTACTTGGAGGTTTTACGGTAGGTGTTACAGAAGTTGTAGGAGTTGGGCTAAGTGTTATTATCACCGGAGTTGAGCTAGATGGTATTTTAAGAATTTTAAAAATAAGGTACCATATTACTACAAATAAAATTATTATCAAGAATAGTACCAATAATATATTCATTTATTCTACGTGTTTGAAAAATACTTCATCTTTGAAAATCGACATTAATTGTAAAATCGTTACAATTCTTTTAAAGATATGGAAATCCAATTACACCACCACTAAATCTAATTATTTGTAATCTAGTACACAATACTTCAACACTATGTGCATCTTTGTTTTCAAATTCAAGAGTAGTAGCAGTATTTACATCTA
>JACCEA012049326.1_pt1 | contig 17275 bp, 24 predicted proteins | sample 7449851 | NCBI WGS metagenome assembly JACCEA01 (sample SAMN15323453, study PRJNA562643) | freshwater metagenome | isolation source: river surface water | place: USA:Blue River Watershed | collected 2017-08-18
CAAGGCCCAACAGCCGAAAAAGAATCTTTGTCACTTTTCTTGACACAAACGGCAAAAGCCTCTTATTTTCCCTAGACATGGAGAACCCTAACGCATGACCTCGACCAAGTGCCCCAGTTGCGGGACCGACATGGACCCCAAGAAGCCCTGTCCCGATTGCGGCCACGAGATCAATGGCACTCCCGAGACCGAGGACGGCATCAAGCCCCCTAAGATCGTGGAAGAAGACATCTCCACCCCCAAGTGCGACAAGTGCGGAAAGAAGCACACGGCCGACATGGGGTGCAAGGCCAAAGCTGACTCCGTAGATCGCGTAGACCGCATCGACTACTGGGGTGACCTCAACAGCCAAGCCACTATGTCCGAGGCCCTGGAGTCCACTGGTAACGGCGCCCTAGTCGGCAAGGCGGCCATCTTCGGTGTCGGTGTCTACAGGTACATGGGTGCAGACGGAAAGGTCACTGCCGAGTTCCGCCCTCCCGAGGAAGTGTTCTCCAAGGAAACCCTGGAGTCTTACGAACTGGTCCCCCTGACCAACAATCACCCGCCCGAAAAGGTCACCCCGGAGAACTTCAAGAAGTACGCCGTGGGCTCCTTGGGCGAAGAGATTGAGCACGATGCCTACAACGCATACGCCGAACTAGCTATCCAAGAGGCCGAAGCGATCCAAGCCGTTCGGGCAGGTCGCACGGGCCTATCCGGTGGTTACTCCTGTGACGTGATTACCGAGGGCTTTGTGTCCTATCCGGTACTGGACTGGGAAGGCAAGGAGATTGCCCGCACCACCTACCAGATCCCCGGAAACTTCAACGGCACGCCCTACGATGCCATCCAGACCAATATCCGTGGAAACCATGTCGCCCTAGTGGACATCCCCCGGGGCGGCGATGCCCTGCACCTCCGATTCGATGGAGCCGACGTTGGGGTAGGCGTCCGGATCTCCGATACTCAGCCTACCCCAACCAACCAGAAGGAGAGCCAAATGGCCAAGATCAAGCTCGACGGGGCCCAGGAACACGAAGTTCCCGAAGCCGTCAAGGTCCACCTCGACAGCCTGGACGCTAAGGTTGCGTCCCTGGAAGCCGAGAAGTCCACTCTGTCCGCCAAGGCCGATTCCGCCGCCGAAGCCCTGGAAGCCGTCAAGGCAGATGCCAAGGCCAAGGAAGACGGCTTCGATGCACGTGTGGACGCCGCCGTGGAAGCCAAGCTCCACCTCGCTTCCGTGGCCGCCAAGTACGCCGTGGACGCCGCCGGTGACATTCGTGCCCAGGTGATTGCCAAGGCTTTCCCCAAGGCCAACATGGACGGCAAGGACGAAGCATACATGGCCGCCCGATTTGACTCGGCTATCGAGTTGCTGGACTCCATGCACAACGACGGCACCCCGTCCCAGTTGGCTCAGATCCAGAAGCCCAAGGAAGACGGCCTCAAGCCCGAATCCGTGGAAGCGCGGATGGCCAACGCTTACAAGTCCTCCAAGTAACCCAGAAACCAAAGGAACAGTACAATGGCAGCATACGATTTCCCCGATGCCGGGCTTCTGGGACTCACCCAGGGCATCAACTACGAGGTGGACGGCCTCACCGCCGCTGTCGCCACGATCAAGCCGGGCGATCTGGTCTTTGCCTACAAGGGCGAGTCCAAGGCTTACCCGTACCTGGCAGACACCGCGAAGACCGCTTTTAGCGCCGACTTCGTGACCTCGAACACCATCAACGGCACGGTCAACGGTGTCGCGATTGCCCAGGTGACTTTTGCCACCAGCCACGCGAACACCATGACCCTCCTCATCAATGCAGTCAAGGCCCTTACCGGCGTTGAGGCTGTCTTGGATTCCACGGACGGCGCTGGCCGCACCCTCCTGATCCGCACCAAGGGCGCCGCCATCACGGTGGACTTCACGGTTGCCGCAGGCGCTTCGCAGGCCACAGACACCAACACCTACGCATCGGGAGCCATCTTCCGTGGCGTGGCTAAGTGGGCAACCCGTGTCCCGACCACCGTTGGCGGCACTGGTCTCTTCGCTCAGTACGAGGAGATCCCGGTCCTCCGTCTGGCCGATGTCTATGCAGCTTCGGCCTCGGGCACCGTCAAGGGAGGCATCGCCTACGTGACCACCGGCGGCGTCTTTGGTAACTCGGGCGTCGACGTAGGCGCCCGATTCCTGGACAGCTACGATTCCGTGGTTGTGGGCACTCAGGTCCGCATCCCCGCCTTTGCAACCCCCATGACCTACGGAGACCGCTTCTAAGCGGCCCGGGGAAAGGAAAACACAATGTCTAATTTCCGCCAAGATGCAGGTGAAACCCTCTACCTCGCACGTGAGCTGGAGGCTATCGTCCCCGAGGTCAAGGAAGCCCTTTTCCGTGAACTGCGTGCCCAGGATCTGATCCCGGTTGCCACGGGTGCCGGTGCAGGAACCAAGACTATCGTCTGGCGTTCTGCTACCAAGTACGGCCGCGCCAAGATCATCACCGCCTACGGCGCCTCGGATCTCCCGAAGGTCGGCCGCTCGATGACCGAGAACACCGTCAAGGTGCATTCGGTCGGCTCCTCGGCAAGCTGGAGTCGCCAGGAAGTCCGTGAGTCTGCGCAGACAGGTAAGAGCCTCGACCGCGAACTCATGCTGATGATGGGTGAGGCCAACGCTCGCACTATCGACCAGGGCACCCTGCTTGGTGACGCAGAGCACAACATCCCCGCTTTCCTCAACTACCCGGGCATGACCCAGGCCACCATCCCCAACGATGGTTCGGGCTCCCTGAAGACTTGGGCTTCCAAGACCGGTACCCAGATTCTCCGCGATGCAGGCAACCTCATCAAGGCCGTCACCGTCACGACCAAGGGTATCGAGAAGCCGAATACGCTCCTCATCCCCCTGTCCGTGTACATCGACATCTCGGTGCGCCCCTTCGACGCCGCGAACTCCAGCAACAAGACCATCCTGGCCTACTTGCAGGACAACCTCCGTGCCTTGGGCATCACCTCCATCGAGGGAATCCCGGAACTGGAGACCATCGGCGCAGGCGGTACCGGCCGTGCGTACATCTACACCAAGGACCCCCGCAAGGTCCAGCAGCACATCCCGCTGGTGTTCGATGCTACCCCGGCCCAGCCGGACGGTCTGGAGTGGAAGACGGCTGGCGAGTCCCGTTTCGCGGGTGCCACGTACTACTACATCCTGTCGGCCGCCTACGGTGACGGCGTCTAAGTAGACCCTGGCCCCTAGACACTAAAACGGTGTCTAGGGGCCCTTCTTGTACTCCTCTTTCTAAACCACCCCAGAATCCGAAAGACAACAAAATGGCCGAAGCAATCAAGCCCACCAAGATCCTCCTCGAATGGACCGCCGACTGCATCAAGTACGTTGGCGACAAGCTGCTCCTCAACTCGGGCGTCAACGAGGTCGAAGTGTCCGTGTGGGAGAAGCTCCGCTGGACCGTTGCAGACATCACCGCACCCGAGGGCACCAAGTTCTCCGAAGCCGAACGCAAGGAAGGCCGTATCCTTGAGGTCTCCGCCGAAGTCGTCGTGGACGCCAAGGACACCCAGAAGTCCACCGTGAAGACCGCCGCAACCCTCAAGGACCTGGACATCCAGGAAGCCATTGATCTGGTTGCCGAGTGCGTCAACCCGGATACCTTGAAGGCATGGAAGAAGCGGGAGACCCGGGACGCCGTGCTCCTGGCCATTGCCGAGCAGACCGAGAAGATCGAGAAGGCGTAACCGGAGATGTCCACGGCTTCGGAAATCCTATCTGCGATTGCATCCCGTTTCGACAGTAGCGCCAACCGTGCCCTCTTTTTGCAGATGGCCGAATCGCGCACGTCCTCGACCCACTATGGGATGAATCGCTCCGAAGCCGTGGCTCTCCGTGCCGCACATCTCCTCACGACCAACGAAGCCGCCAACTCGGAATCCGGGGACACTCAAGGCCCGGTGTCGTCTAAGAGTGAAGGGGACCTCTCGGTATCCTACGGCAAGCTAGACGCCGGATCGACCGTAGATGCCGACCTATCCTCCACCGCATACGGGCGCCAGCTTCTAGAGCTCCGTAGGGCCTCGGGAACGGGCGTCCAGGTGTCCGGGTCTCCCTTTATACCGGGGAGCTACTAGGTGGGCATGGAGATCGTAGTCAAGAAGGACGATTGGGCCAAGATCCGGGCCAATCTGTCCCTTGCCAAGAAAAGCTATGTGGCCGTTGGGTGGCCGTCTGGGAAGCCCAAGACCAACGCAATCCACGACCCCATTTCCGGCCTCAAGAATGTTGAAGTCGCCACAAAGAACGAGATCGGAAGCGCCCCGGGAGTCAAGCCGGTTGTCCCCGCCCGCCCTATGGTTGCCGAGTCTGTCAAAAGAAACAAAGCCCAGATCAAGGCCCTACAGGTTTCCGGTATGAAAGGGATCACCGAGGGCACCATGTCCTGCAAGTTGGCCCTTGAGCATATCGGGCGCTTCATGCAGGGCGAGATCATCGAGTCTATCCGGATGCCTGCCGGTGGCTGGAAGGCCAAGAACTCGGACAGGACCATCGCCGCCAAGAAGTCCGACACCCCGCTTGTAGATGGCGGCAAGCTCTCGCAATCGGTCTCTTGGGATGTCCGTATGCGTTCCGCCAACCAGAAACACGCATGGGACGCAATGACCCAAAGGCGCCGTGCCGCCCGTCTTGCAGAACAAGGCCCCGTATGAGCCTATTCCCCAAGACCCTGACCATCCTACGAACCACTAAGGCCCCCAACGGCCGGGGCCAATACACTGAATCCCAGACGACTATTGCCCTCACTGGAGCCCAAGGCGGCACCGTACAACCGGCCACTACCCAGAACGGCGGCCAGTTCATCCTCAGCATGGAACCCGGCCGCCGTGACTCAGGCCATGTGGTTATCTACACCAAGAGCACCCTAGTAGCCCCGCAGGAGGGTGCACAAGGCGCATCCCCCGATAAGGTGGTATGGAAGGGCGGCATCTGGGAGGTCGTCCACCAGGAGCCCCACGAGGGCATTCTGATCGCCCATAACAAGTACATCGCAGAATACCGGGGCAAAGCGTGAACGACACCCAGCAAGCGATATACGATTGGGCTTACGATCTGGCTATGCTGGTCCTCAATCCCGGCTACGTCTTTGACCCCCAAGATCCCCAGGACCCTCCCGTCCCCATCTACCAGGACCAGCTAGACGCCTCGGCTCCTACAGGGCTCTACGTGGCCGTCCAAGGTTCCCCAACCCTAGAAGCCGCTGGACACCCATACATCGAGCAACAGGACGCTAACGGGCTCCGGGGGGTCGTCCAGACCTACACGGGAGTCGTGACCCTTTGGGAAGTCAACGGCAACGGCTCCAAGCTCTCTGCAATCCGGGAAGCCAGCTACCTAGAGTCCATCCGGGACGCCCTCAACGTGGTCCAAGTAGGTCGGGAAAGTCATTGTGTCACGTTTCTTGACACTGGTGATGTCTCGGATGTCTCTTTCAAGATCGACAACGACTGGAAGATGCAGTCCCGGATGACAATCACCGTCTCCGTGGCCTCCCGGATCACTGAAACCCTCTCTACCATAGTCACCGCCGAAATCACAGAGGTCTAAGGAGGCCAAATGTCCGACATTAACCAGATTGTCCAAAGCACCATCACCCGCACGAGCGCATCCGCGACGCTCCCGGGCTTCGGTGTTCCGGCCGTCTTCAACCAGTTTGCGGCCGGGACCAAGGGCTTTGCGGCTTCCGGCAACGGCTCCCGCACCAAGGCGTACTACGATGCCGCATCCCTCCTCACGGACGGCTGGGCTGCTACGGATTCCGTGTATCTGTGGGCCTCGGCTGTCTTTGCCCAGAATCCCCGGGTTCCCAAGATCCTCGTGGGACGCATTGACTCGGGAGACGCATCGGTTGCCGCTTCGGGCGACACCATCCGCGCCGAGAACGACGACTTCTATTGCTTCGAGGTCGTGGGCAACCGGAGCGTCAAGTTTGCTCTGTCCACTGCCTTGACCACGGGCAATGTCATCACCTCGACGATCAACGGTATCGCAGTCGCCGGGATCACCTACGCGACCTCGCACGCGAACACCATGTCCCTGTGGAAGACCGCAATTGAAGCGGCTATCGTAGGCTCCACGGCTACCGTGTCGGGCAACGACATGACGGTGGTTCTGGTCGGCAAGGACATGAACACGGCCACCTTCTCGGTTGCCGGTGGAACGGCTGTCACGGCCACGATCTCTACGATCCTTGAGGCCACCAAGAGCAAAGCATGGATGGCATGGACCGAACAGCAGAAGAAGATTCAGTTCTTCCAGGATTCGGACGTTGCCCAGTACGCCGCCGATACTGGCTCCACGGGTACCGCCTGCCTCGGTGAGTTCGCCCGCCTGATGAACTACGAGCGCACCGCCGTCATCTACCACGCCCCCAACATGGAGTACTTGGCCGCCGCATGGATTGGCGACCAGCTTCCCTACGATCCCGGCCAGAACACTTGGGCCTTCAAGACCATGGCCGGGGTATCTGCCGACTCCCTGACCACCTCCCAAGAGAACCTGATCCGGGGCAAGGGAATCAACGTATACACCCCGACCGCAGGCGTCTCGACTTCCTTTGCCGGTACTTGCGCCAAGGCCCAGCGGTACATCGACGACCAGCGGTTCCTCGACTGGCAAGACACCCAGATCAAGCTGGACTTCGCCAATCTCCAGTTCCAGGCCGGTAAGATCCCGTTCACGGACACCGGAATCCAGATGGTCAAGCTCATGGTCCAGGCTTGCTTGGAAAAGGGCGTTAAGGCAGGCGGATGGGCACCCGGTTCCGTGTCGGTCACGGTCCCCAAGGCCGCCGATGTGTCCAGCACCAACAAAGCCAACCGCCACCTCCCGGATGTCACGTGGTCTGCCACACTCTCGGGAGCCGTCCACACTGTCGCCGTTATCGGCACTGTCTCGGTCTAAAGGAGAACCACAATGGCCGCACTTCGCACTTTCAGCCTCCAGGCTTGCACGATCACCCTGGGAGGCATTGCAATCACAGGCTTCACGGCTGACGATGCAATCTCCTTTGAGCCCTCCAACGCCGCATACGAGGAAGTCACCGGGGCCGATGGTGACCTTTCGATGGCACAGAAGGCCGTCACTTGGAAGGTCAAGGTCTCCCTGTCCCAGACTTCCAAGACCAACGATGCTTTCTCGGCTATCCTGAATGCTGACATCATCTCGGGCACCGGAGTCCTTCCGTTCGGCTTTGCAGATCCCCGGGGCACTACAGTGTTCCAGTTGACCGCTTCCCGTATCATGGGGTTCCCCACAGTCGGTATTGGCAGCACGATCAAGACCCGCGAATGGAACATCTCGGGAGTCGGTTTCGGCTTTGTAGGCGGAAACTAAGTCATGTCCACCCCCATGGCCTCCATGAACCAAGACACCGCCCACATCGTCAACATCACCGAGGGCGAGTTCTCCAGGTCCTTTGAGATCCGGAAAATGAACGTCCTTAAATCGGCAATGGTCTCCAAGGAGTTCGCGGCTGTCGTGCTCCCTGTCATCTCTGGCCTCAAGGTCGGAGCCCAGGGAGCCGACACCGCCTCGGTCGATAGCTTCCTCAAGTCTGCCCTGACCTTTGACGTTGGGGCGTCTGTGGAGGCCGTCTGCGAGGCCCTCTCGGACATGGAAGAGGCGAGGCTTGAAAAGCTCCTCCTTAACCTGTTCTGCACGACTTCTGTTATCGGGCACGACCAGACAACCCGCCTCCCGATGTCCTCGATTGACTTGATTTCCAAGGCGACCGAGTACGACCACGGCATCCTCGTGAAGCTGGCTTTGGAGGTGGCTGAATACTGTCTCCCTTTCGGCCACAAGGTGAAGAGCCTTATTGGAGCCGGGATGCAAGCAATCACTTCCTTTGGAAATCAGACCGCCAAAGGAGACTCGACCTCGAAGCCGTTGGAAGCCTCGGAAAGCTCCGAGACGACCTAGCCGCCGAGTACCCCGTGTGGCGCCTTGTAATGGCCGGGAAACTGACCTTGCAGGACGTACACGGAGGCCTTTTGGACTGGGAGACGGTAGACAAGCTGAATGCCCTGATGGACATGGAGGACGATTACCAAAGTGCCTTCCGTGAAAAGATGATGGAACCCAAGGAGTAAGGGAAACATGGTTGTCCAGGAACTGATCGCCAAACTAGGATTCGACGTTGACCAGGGCGGCCTTCAGTCTGTGGACAACGCCTTGGGGAACTTCGCCAAGAAGCTGACCATCGCCGCCGCCGGTATATATGCCGTCAAGAAGGCCGTGGAAGCTACGGTGTGGGGCATTACGGAGTCCATCAACGCCGCCGCCCAAAAAGAGGACGTGACGACCCAGTTCAAGGTCATGCTAGGGGACCTTGAGGCCGCCAAGTACCTGTATCAGGAAATCAATCAGTACGCCGCCGTGTCTCCCTTTGAGACGGCCGGGCTTGCCGACAACGTGCGGACCATGATGTCCTTCGGGCAGACAGCCAAAGACGCCTTCAATGACATCAAGATGCTTGGGGACGTGGCACTAGGCGACCAGAACAAGCTCAACCGCTTGGCCCTCGTGTACGCCCAGACATTCAGCGCCAAGAAACTCACGGGCGGCGACCTCCTCCAGTACGTCAATGCCGGATTCAACCCGCTGGAAATGATCTCCAAGCGTACCGGGAGGTCCATTGCTGACCTACGCAAGGACATGGAGAAGGGCCTTGTATCCTTTGACATGGTGCGTCAAGCCTACATAGACGCCACGGCCGAAGGGGGCAAGTTCTACAAGGGCGCCGAAGAGGGCTCGAAGACGTGGAACGGTATGCTGTCCACGGCCCGGGACAACCTGCGGATGCTTGGTGCCGAGTTGGGCGAAAGGCTCCTCCCGTTCCTCAAGGAAGTCCTACAAGAGTTCTTCAAGTTGTGGGACTCTATCAAGGGGTCATACATTGCACTTGCAGACTTCTTCGGCATCTTCTTCGACAACGCCCCGGGAGCCCAGACACAGGCCGAAGCCCTGGCGTTCACGTTCAAACGGATTGCCGATGCCATCATGATCGTGGTGGCCGTGTTCCAGTCTCTGTGGACGGTCATCGAGGGAATCGGAACCTTTGCCGGTATGGTGGTCGGTGTCATTGTGGACGCTGTCCTAATGCTACCCAAGGCACTAGCCCAAGCAGGTCGCCTAGTCTCCAACATTATCCTAATGGTCGGCAAGGCCACGGGTAACAAGGCACTGATCCAGTACGGTGCCGAAGGTGTCCAGAATGCCGAGCAGTTCATCGGCGGTGGGATGCTTTCGACCACCACGGGACAAGCGGAGATCGGGATGGAAAGCACTCGGAAGTCGTGGGAGAAGACCAAGAAGCTGTGGCCCCTAGTCGGCACCGAGGGCAAGGCCGCTGGGAAGATCGGACTCACGGACGCCATTGAGTCCAAGCTCGCAGGCCAAGCCGGTAAGCAACCTGTGACGATCAACAACCAGACGAACAACTTGACGATCAATGCCGACGACCCGATGAAGGCCATGTTTGAGCCCCAAGCAGCCCGGTTCTTCCAGTCTGCTTTCGTCCAACTCCGACACGCAACAACCTAAAGGAGACCTAGATGCCCGGCACCGGAACCAAGACGGCCTCCTCCTACCTCCTGTTCAAGACGGGAGGATACTACATCTCCTCTGATTCCGTCCTGCACACGGTGTCCTTCGACCTCCTCTTGGACGAACAGCATTCCTTGGAAGCCGAAGTCACCCAGCACACGGTAGAAGACGGCTCCACGATCTCCGACCACATCCGCCTATTGCCCCGCAAAGGCTCCCTCACGGGCTTTGTCACCAATCACCCGTTCCAGGTAGGATACAACGGCGGTCTGGCCCCCAACATCTCCAAAAAGATCGCGGCATCCCAGAAGAAAGACTGGGTGTCCGGATTCGTGCAGGACATCACGGCTTCCTACCAGCAACCTCTCCGGCTCTTGGGGCAACAAGACACCACGGCATTCACGGAAGCCGATTTCCTAGAGTCCCCTGAACGCAAGGACCGTGTGTCTACAGTCTGGGGAGCCTTTAAGACGTTAATGGAAACCAAGAGTACCTGTACAATCGTCACGGGCCTTGAGCGGTACATGGACGTTGTGATTACCAAGGTATCCACCGAACGCGACAAAGACACCGGGGATGCCGGACGCTTCAAGGTGGAGTTCCAGGAGATCAAGTTCGCTGTAATCTCCGAAGTGGCCCTCACGAACACCGTGCGCCCCAACTTCGGCACGGATGCAGGCAAGCAGGCCACAACCAAGAAGAATGGCGGCAAGACGGGCGGCAAGGTCCAAGCCATCACGGACAAGCCCATCAACGCATTCAAGAAGTTTGGAACAGCGGACACCGTAACCACCGCAGAATTGACGGCTTTCTAATGATCCAGATCCCCGTATTCAACGCAACCGCCGCCGCCTTCGATCAGACGATCACCCTAGGCGACCAAACCCTCCTGATCTCCCTGCAATGGAACGGCCGTGGCTCCCATTGGTTCATGGACCTCTCGACCGCCGAAAGCACCCCGATCATCTCCGGGCGCAAAGTCGTCCCCATGCTCCCCCTCCTCTACGGACACCGCGCTCTTGCCGACATCAAGGGCGATTTCGTCTTGATCCCCGAATCCGAGGCCGCCCCCGAGTACCCAACCTTCGAGGGCCTTGGAACCACGCACAACCTGTATTGGATGGACGATACGGAACTAGCGAACTGGGAGGCGTTCCTTGGCATCTGATGCCTCTGTCTTCAACGCAACCCAGAAGAAGGCTTGGGAACGGCAGATCGAGCTTGTCGTCTACGATCCCGCATCCATTGGCAACCCCGGACTCCTCTTGGCCGCCGGGGAGACCTTGGGCCTTGTGGTGTCCGCATTAGACGTGGAGTTCAAGGTCAAGCGGTCCAAGACCTTTGCCGAGAACACCGCCGAGTTCCGGGTATACAACGCAACCGCCGAACGCCGCGCCCAATTGACGGCCCCGGGCATGAGAGTCCGATTCTCCGCCGGGTACCGGGACATGGGCGGTCCGATGGGGATCTTTTGGGGATCGGTGACGGCAGGTGCAAGGACAGAGAAGAAGGGCACGGACTGGGTGACCATCCTCCCGTGCATCTCCAGCCTATCGGAAGCCTTGGGGTCGGAATCTGCCACTGCATTCCTAGCCAAGAAGCCCAGCACGGAGCAGAAGCAAGCATTCCAGACCCGGGCTATCAACCGCATCCCGGTGTCCTTGGGCTACGCTCCCGGGCACCCGATCAGACAGGTGCTTTGGGATCTCCAGGCGATTACGGGACTTGCCGTCTACGGGGCCGAAAGCCTCCCGGATGCCGTCTTGAAGAACGGATTCAACCATTCCGGAGGGGTACGAGAGGCCATCGACAAGTTCAAGAAGACCTGTTTGACCCCTGTCGGCTGGGATCTGATTATCGACAATGCCTCCATGTCCCTGTACCCCGTGGACGACTCCATGCCGTACACCGTGACATCGGCCTATTTGACGACCGAGGGATTCGAGAAGCTAGGGAAGACGGCAGAGTTCTCCACCGGATACATCACCCACACGGACAAGACCAAGAGCAACATCCCGCCAAAGATGGTCAATGACGGCAAGGGGAACATGGTGCGGAAGGTTGAGCCCAGGTCCTACGAAGTCAAGTGTCTCCTAAACCCCAAGATTGCCCCGAACACCCTAGTCACCGTGGAAGTCCCAGGACTGGACACCACCTTGATCGTGGATGCCGTGGAGTTCGAGGGAAACAACTTCGGCGGCCAGTTCCAAACGACCTTTGAAGGCCACGTTTACAGCAGGGGCAACCGATGAGCCAAGACGAAGATTTCGTAGACACAATGGACACTTGGCTCCAGGCGCGTTTGGAGTCCGTGCATACCACACTCCCCGGCCGCATCCAGTCGTACAACCCGGACACCCGGATGGCCGTAGTTGTCCCGGGAATCAAGCTCCGGTCCCTGCATGGGGATGTCATCGAGTACAAGCCGATTGCCGGTGTCCCTGTCGTCTGGCCGGGGTGCAAGCGGTTCTCCTTGATCCCCGCCTCCCTAGAAGCTGGTGACGGTGTAATGCTCCATTTCTCCGAGGGCTCCATTGGCGAGTGGCTCTCGGGGGACTCCATCCACGACCCGGAAGACGAGACCCGGTTCTCCTTACATGACTGCATCGCCGTCCCCGGCCTGTGGCAGCCCTCACGGGTCCCAGGAGAACAGACGCCGGGCAGTGCGGACTTCGGCCTACTCGGGAGCCAAGGCGAGGTTCTAGGGGGTCAAGGAGGCAAGCTAGACCTACGGAATCAAGTATCGGATCTCCGCACGGAACTTGAGCGCGTCTGGACGGCCTTGATTACCCTGCAAACCAATATCCAAACGGACTTTACCGCCCTGGCAGCGGTCACAACCGGACCGCAGGCCCTTGTCCCTGTCCCTGCGACTGGAATAACCCCCATGACCACAGCCCTCACAGGCTACGCCGCCGCCTTGGGTGCCACGGTAGCCACGGACACGGCATCCAAGGAACTTGTCAAAGGACTCCTCGCATGAACCTTGCACTAGACCCAATCAACCACGACATCTACCTAGACGCCAATGGACAAATCGCCTTGACCCAGACACCCCTTGACCAGCGGATTGATTGCCGCCTCCGGACGTTCCTTGGGGAGTTCTGGCTAGACGTGACCTTGGGCATCCCGTACTTTCAGGAGGTCCTCAAAAAGAACCCGGATATGCAGGCCGTCCGTGCCGCTTTTGCCGCCGAGATACAAAAGGTCCCCGGTGTCAAGACCCTAGAATCCCTGGAAGTCTCGATGGACCGTGCCCTCAGAAAATTAACTGTCACTTTTAATGTCACTGGGACGGACTCTCTCCTATATTTCAAGACTACGGAGGTGTCCCTTTGAGCGTATTCCTGACATCCACGGGCTTCCAGCAAAAGACGCTGGTAGACATCCGCACGGAGCTTGAGGCCGCCTATCGTTCCGTATTCGGGGACACCGTGGACCTGTCCCCCGAAGGCCCCCTCGGACAGATCATCGCCCTCAATGCCAAGATGCTTGCTGACTTGTGGGAGGGCGCATCGGAAATCTACACGTCCCGGGACCCAGACCAAGCCACCGGGGAAGCCCTCGACAATATCTGCGCGGAAACTGGTGTAGAGCGGCTTGCCGCCACCCAAGCGCGGGCCGATAGTGTCCTTTGCTGGTGTCCCCTGCAATCTGCGGTCACGATCCCATCCGGGTCCAAGATCAAACCGGCATCTGGGAATAGTACGTACTCCTTGGAATCTACCGTCACCACATCGGCAAACACAGCACTTGCCCGTGTCGCCTTTAGAATCAAGATCAGCATTGTCGATGGGGAGACGATGGGGATCACCATCGGAGGGGTGGCTTATTCCAGCGTCTACAACCAAGCGACCTACGGGACAATCCAAAACTTTGTAGATACCTCGTTTGCTCCGGTAGTCCTTGCAGGAATCCCCGGTGCCGTGTGCAAGTACACCAAGATCAACGGTGTGGAGTACGTGGAATTTGTATTCCCAAGTGCCAAAACGATGTCTACCGGGTACGGGCTCCTGTATCCCTTTGATGCAGTACAGGGCGTCTACGGGAACTTTGTGTCTGATGTCCCAGGAGCCGCCACAGTCCCGGCATTGACCCTAGACACCATCTCGACGCCGATCGCAGGCTGGCTAGGAGTAACCCAGTACGCGCAGGGGATAGACGGTACAGACACCGAGACAGATACAGCACTAAGGCTGCGGCGTGTGCGGTCTCTACGCTCCGGCACAGCCACCGAGGACGCGCTTTACACGGCCATCTTACGTGTGCCTAATGTGTCCTATGCGTCTGTGACATCGAATAGGACTCTAGCCACGGATTCGGAGGGACGCCCCGGGAAGTCTGTTGAGTGTGTGGTTCAGGGTGGCGAGAAACAGGCGATAGCTTCTGCCATTTGGAAGACAGCACCGGCCGGAATTGAGCTGTACGGGGCGACTTTCGCGCCCGAGGATATTCCATTTGCCGTAGGTGCCGATGGTCTACAGCATCCGGTTAATTTCTCGACCCCGCAGCCGGTGTATGTCCATATCCGGGTAACCATCGAGGAGCGCAACAGTGAGGACCCGACACCCGATAACCTGATCCAGTCTGTCAAGGATGCGATTTTGGCTTGGACCAGTACAAACATGGGGCTGGGAACAAATAGTGTGCTTCAGAAATACTGCATCCCGGTGTACTCGGTACCAAGCATCCAATTGGTGTCCTTAGAGCACGCAATCACCCCAGAGTACGACAGCACAGTGCCGTGGAATACGGCTAGCTACCTGCCAATCTCGGCGCGGGAGTACGGATCGTTCGCTGCCGACCACATCGAAGTGGTGATCGTGTGAGCTGGGAACTTCTTGCAGATACAGGTGTCGATAGCAGCGCGTGGAGTTCCGCTTTTGTGGACACATCGGGGCGCATCTATTTGTCCACGTATAGTGGCAGAGGCGTAATTGTGTCATTTGACAATGGGGTGTCGTGGAGTCAAATCGCGGAGTATGGAAGACAGTGGTCGTCCGTGTGCGCGTATAACGGCAGAGTCTTTGCATCAGAGACTTACCCCAGTCTTGGGGGCATCTGGGAGTTGTTTTTAGACGGATCGGCCCCTGTGCGGACATCTGCCCCATCCGGACAGTGGAGCAGCATGTGTGTGTCACGCGACGGGGTGCTGTATGCCACACGATATGAGGGGTATGCGGCCTACAAGTCCGTGGACATGGGCACCACATGGTCCCAGCTAACGGGACTACCAGCAGCAGAGCACACGGCATGTACGGCGGGATCTGACGGTACTGTCTACATTGGTGATTACAATGGGCAGATACGGGTGTCTATAAACTATGGCGCAACGTGGACTGTACACCCCGGGTCATACGTGTCGAGCTGGTACGGACTATCCCTTGCCGATGATGGCGCTCTGTTGGCCATGTCATTTGGCGCAGCACCCAAAGTTTACGCGAATGGGGCATGGTCCACAATCAACATGCCCGAAGGTGTGTACCGTATGTCAGCAGGGTACGCAATGTCCCAGACAGCACATATCCTGTGCTCAGGAAACATCGGCGGCGATGTTGTCTACACATACAACGCCCCCAAAGCATCCGTGACCCCGTCATCTGGGACATACATAGGGGTTCAGGTCGCAAAGGTCTCCGCTGGACCCGGCGCCGTATCCAGATACGCACGAGCCCCGGAATTGGTGGGTCCTACGAGTACTGTATCTGTTGGCGGCATAAGGCTATCCGCAGACACCATTTTGCAGGCGCAGTCGTCGTATGGTAGATTGTACACCATCCCAGTGACAGCCGAATACAGCATCACGGGAGCAAAAATCACCCCAATCACAAGCTACCGTGATGCCACCCTACCATACCTCCTAGAGCAGTACAAGGGAGACAGCCCGTGAGTACCAATCTCAAGGGGGTCATCGGTGCCCACTTAGACCAAGGCGACCAGCTAGAGACGGCCCTCAACGAGATCCAAGACGGCATCTACCTGTCCACGGCTGCGGGTGTCCAGCTAGACATCCTCGGCAGGGTCTACAACCTCGGACGCATAGGGCGATCAGACACCGAATACCGCAAAGCCCTCCAAGCAAAGGCGGCAACGGCAGTCAACGGCACCCCGGACGAGATTGTTACCTTCGTGCGCCTTGCCTACGGGATCGAGGCGTTCTACACGTTTGAGGGTCCCGGTTCCTTCTTTTTAGAGCCTCAGACATCCTTGACTATTTCCCAGCTGGAAGCCATTTCCCCGGCTGGTGTCGGTGCATATCCTGCCGACTACGCGACCTTGGAAAACGGGGAATACGAAACACTTGAGAACGGGGAATACATCCTGCAGGTCAACACGGCCGGGGTGGGGGCATGGCTCCAAGACACACTAGACGCCGGACTTGACTTAATCCAGGACACCTTGGACGCCCCTGACACCCTTCAAGACACATTGGAGTTTTAATATGCCGAGTACCACACAGACAAAGTTCGGATTCATCCGCACTACCCTGGCTCTTTGGGCCGCCAATCTGTTCCCGGGGCGTGCGGGTGTCGTTACAGATGCGCCTGTGGGATCTAGCACCTCGGAAACTTGGGGCTGGTACGATGGGGCGACGTGGAAGTATGCGGCCAAGCGTGGCGGTGACGAGGTGTTTGGGTCCCTGGCTCTGACCGGGCCAAAGATCACATTTGGCGGTGCTGCAGATCCCGGCCATGCAGCAACCATGGGTCTAACACAACTGAGTACGGCAAATTCTGTCGGTGCCGACGATGACGGACATTACATTCAAGGCAATACCTACTACTCTGGCGGATGGCGTGCCATTGAGACTACTGATGGCATCGAAAATCTTGTCCGCCTGCTTGAGATCGACAAAAATGGAGCCGTCAAATATCGTAGCGATCTAACAGCCCGGACGGCTGGTGCTGTAGCTAGTCTTGTGCAGCGATGGGGATTTAGCAAGCAGGGAGGTCTTGGTGTATTTGGCGCCACCCCTCCAACGTCCCGCCCCACCGTCAATGCCGCCTGCACGGACCTTGCGACCTGTATCGCCCTGACAAACCAACTCCGCACACACCTGATCGCCTGTGGTCTGGTCCAGTAACCGATGCCCCCCAACGCCCTCCCGACCTACGCCCTCCCGCTATTCGGCACCTTCTCGGTTGCCTCGGTGCTTGGGCTCATTGTCCTCCTCCTCAAGTTCCGGGAAGATGTCTCCAAGGCCATTGTGGACATGCTAATGAAGTCTGATAAGTTCCTGGACCTCATGGCAAAGTACCTGACAAAAGAGATTGCCGATAACACGTATATCTCGAAGGAAAAGTACCGGGAGCACTACACACGCCTCAAGCACCTAGAGGCATCCTGCACAATGTGCCGCCCACTCAAGGACACTAAGGCCATTCGTAGGGAGGATCTGTGATGACCAAGGCCCGGATTGTTGTTTACTCAGTCTCCCTAGTGTCTTTGGCCCTTACCGCCTCGGCGTCCTTGACCCTCACGATAGTTGCCTTGGATGTCCAGCCCCAAATGGCTGTAGCGTCCAAGGTGCAAAAGGTCCCTAGTCTCCCGAAACCCACCCCTCACTGCCCGGAATGCCGAGATGCAACCGTGGCAGACGTTAAGGAGTAAAGATGTCTAAATCCACCTCTATGCTGCCGTCCCTTGCAGGCGGTTCGGGCGTTGCGGCCCACGCCCTAGTTGACG
>JACCEA010141507.1_pt1 | contig 17273 bp, 14 predicted proteins | sample 7449851 | NCBI WGS metagenome assembly JACCEA01 (sample SAMN15323453, study PRJNA562643) | freshwater metagenome | isolation source: river surface water | place: USA:Blue River Watershed | collected 2017-08-18
CGCCTTGTGCTGCGCGCTGCTGGGCTGGCTGCTGCGCTCTGCAACAAAAAATGAAACCTGGCTGCGCTCAATCAAAACTTTTTGCTGATATCTCTATCCCATATCAACTTTAAAATATTATATAAGCGTTCTCAATTTGTTCCATAGGGGAGCTTGTATTCTTGTTTATTGAACGAGTTGTACTTATCAAAATAGAAACAAGGAATAATATTTAGAAGTAATACCTCCGTTCAGAATGTCTGTCATAAACGGAAATAACAAAAGAAATTTATTATTACCAATGCTCGTTTTCCTCTTATTATTTTGTGTTGGAAGTGTTTGGGTATACGCAAGTGTTCATCACATAGATGGTGGTAGCAATAATGGCAACGCCATTGGCGGTAATTCCCCAGGGGCAGCAATCACCTCGATGTCGAACAAAATCAAGAACAATCTTAATACTTCACCACAATCATCCTTACAAACAACTACATCCGCTGATGTAAACACCGAAAGCAATCACCTGCGAGCCCTTGGTGCCACTTCTATCTCAGCTAAAACTAAATCGAACGCTCCAATGGTTAATATTACTATGATGACAACGAAAGGTATTGGTGAAGTTATTTTGCAAGTAGAGCCCCAATGGGCCCCACTTGGCGCGGAGAGATTTCTCGAATTGGTTGATCAAGGATATTACGATGGGAATCGATTTTTTCGAGTTATTAAGGTTGGTTTAATCTAGTTTTTTTTGGTGTTTTCTGCTTGAAATTGCGTTTCGTCCCCTTCTGATAGAAATTCATGGCTCAAGTTGGCATACATGGTGATCCAACGATCAACCAAAAATGGCGAGGAAAATCTATCCAGGACGATCCGGCAATTGGTCAAACAAATGCACGAGGAACCGTTACTTTCGCCCATGCTGGCAAAAATACAAGAAGCTGTCAAATTTTCTTTAACTCAGTCAATAACAAATATCTCGACAAAGACTTCACTCCATTTGCGAAGATAGTCTCAGGCGTGGAACACATCGATAATTTGTATGGTGATTACGGAGAGGGTGGACGAGGGGATGGCACCGATGGTCGTGGCCCAAGCCAGCATCGCGTCGTGACTCAAGGAAATAAATATCTTGATCAATACTTTCCGAAGTTAAGCTACATTATTTCTGCTAAAAGAATGAACTAGTACTCATGTGTATCGATTTTAATCAGCTTACAAAATTAAATCTAATTAAATATTTAAACTATTATTAGACCATAAAAAATTACTTAACAAACATCTACGCAAAAATAATAAGAAACAACGGGAATCCTTTGCTAGCGAAGGACTTCAAAACGAGTGAAAACGAAAAATTTGAATTAATATATTTCAAATGATATGGAACCATCAACGGCATTCGTGGTTCCGAAGTTATTCATGACCGTGTAGTATTCCATGTCCACCAAGAAACCACTCGGACGAGAATTACGAGAGCAACAATTGTTGCAATCTCTATTTCCGCAAGTATCACCGATAGTGGCATTGAATGAATACACTTTCCCATTATATTCCTTTTTTAGCATTATAGTTCGCAAGGCATATTTATCAAACCAGTTGTGACCAGTACGATCAGAATCATCATAAAAAGCAATTAAATTGTTTGATTTAACGTAATCAAATGACAGATGACCATCCGGATTCGATGGTGTTACAAATCCTGCCATGTCACCAATGTATTCACAACCAGAATAATCATCACATTCTTCAGTTGGCGCACTGGGGTTGTAATTTGGGGAATCCTTGCAGCATTCAGGATACGAATTGTAGTAAGTGAAGGATGCAGTTCCTGTGATAAGTGCCCCTACAGTCTTGTGCAGGCAGGAAATACAAAAAATCGCAAGAGCTAACACAAGATAACTCATTTGAACCAAAGCGAGAGAGAGTTCGTTCGATTTGTCAGAAAGTTGGAAATGCTTCGGTCCAATTCCATAATTAATTTTGGTTTTTGTGTGGGTTGGCGCCGGGTTGCTGCCGATGCCAGCAGATGCGCCCCGCTGCTGCCTGCAGCAGAGCAGCAGCGGAGCAGCACGCAGCAGTAGCCGACACGGCGACGGCGATTAACGTATAGCATTCTTGACACGAAAATAAAATAAAATTACATCCATAGATTAATTTAATCAAGCATCGATAAGATCCATCTGCTTTCACTATAAACTGCAGCTAATAACATTAACTTTTGTTTGTTGTAATGTAAAAAAAAAAGATCTTTTCCTACTACTATGTAATACCAACATAAAAACACGTACTGTACAATAGCTGACATTTACTGATACACCACCACAACAAGTCGATTACTGCACAAAATTAAGAACCTTTCTTAATGGTCTAAAATCTACTCCACCTTTACCATCCCCACGTTTTAACTTCGCCCATTGATCAATTTTACCTGTTCCAAATGAACTTAAACGAAACTCCGTTTTTCGCATTGTATTCTTTCTTATCCCTGTTATCACATAAATACCTGAAGAAAAAAGAGAGATAATTATGACATAGTTGCTCGTCATAACGCTATTAAATATGCGCTTACCTTCTACAATGGATTGTCCAGGATCTAAAAACACCATAACTTGCCAACCAAGCAATGCAGTAGGACGACTCACTGACAAACCAACAATCATTTGAGCTTCTGATATTGAAACATTATTTTCTTTTACAAATATTACCATATCCTCTGAAAGATATTGACTACCATTTGATCCATATTTTTCTGTAACAGAGTCAAAAAAAGAGGAAACAAAATTCATTGTATTCGACGATGAACTCATTTGAGATAAAGAAACATCTGATATACTTTGACTTAAATAAGTTGAATCCGATAATTCTGAAACATTATCAGGTATACGTTGATTATTACCATTTATTGATGATGAGGAAGTATTAGTAGTACGTTGACTTAATCCATTGGATGGAATAGGGATAGGGATACTATGACTGACAATAGTATTATTCCCATTACTATTATTACTATGTGATGGTGATAATGTTGTAGTATTATTCATCTTATATGTTGCCATTGCTGTTTGTGTTGCAGATGAATATCCTGTTAATACTATTCCAGTACCATTATTGGTAGTATTACTATTACTATTATTATTTGATGATGTCATTACACCAGTCCCTCCTCCTATAGTATTACTAGTCCCTCCTCCTGTAGTAGTATTATTATTATTCCCAACACTACGAAATAAACTACTGAACATAGTAGATTTCACATTACCTGTACTATAACGTCTATTTGATTGTTCTAGTAATTGTTTATTATCATGTTTATCACTAGATATTGAATGTGGACGATGATTATCATTATTATTACTATCATTAGTTATAGTTTTAGATTCATTGACAGCAACAACATGTATAGAATCTAAACTATGTAGTATACCAATACGTGGACGATGTGTCATAATTGGTCGTATTGTACTAGTCGTTGTTTTAGTTATTACACTACGTGTTTCTTCATCCATTATACGTAATATAGTGGTTACACGTACTGGTGATAAAACAAAGGTTTCAGGTTCTAATAATGGTTCACCTTTATAACCACATTTTATACGTGGACGTACATATTCTTCTTCTATTAATGTATCTTGATATGTTTTATTTACTACTTCAATAATCTATAGTGAATGAGAGAGAGAGAGAGAGAGAGAGAGAGAGTCACCAACACTACTACATTCACAATATATGTTATTCTTACCTTTTGTACAATAGCAGGACTAGTATATACTTTCTTACGATCATATTTTGGATCAAAATAATTAGAACTAATCAATACAGTATATAATGTCGATTCATTGCCTGATTTATCAACTGTAGCCCGTGGTGTACCCAGATAGATCATTGGTAACATAGTCTCTCCTATTGGTAATGTGGTTCCTGATTCATTTGTTTTATGTTCGATCGAACCATTAGTCGTTTCTACTTGTGATTGTGAAATATCACCATTAATTTTTAATAATTTCATTTCATTGTCAATTACATCTTTATGGTGAAAAACATTTATAAATACTTTTTCATCACTACAATCGACGGTTACACCACTTTTAGGATCAAAATAACTTGCACGACGTGTTTTGATAACAAAACCTGGATATGGTACAAGATGTAATTCATTGGATATTCCACCACGTTCGGTATCATATGCTATTGCTGTTGCTACTGCAGTAGTAGTCGTAGTAGTAGTACCAGTAGTTGTACTGGTCGTCACTGTCGCAATAGATTCAACAGGATGTGATGTTTGATATTCTATTGGTACTACTGAACGTCCTATACTACGTGTATTTAAGATAGGAATGGTTTCATTAGGACGATAACAATTATTACATACTTTCAATAATCCAAGATCTTCTTTTGTTGCAATTAAACAACTATTTCTACAACATTCACTACATATTAAATTACCACAACAACGACAATGATGTCTCCATCTTGTTGTATAGTTAAAACTATGACAACATAATAAACATCGTGATACATCTTCATTCATTACCCAACCAACATTAATAAAAACACCAGAATCCGTTGTTTGGATAAAAACACGATGTATATCAATTGAACTTTTACGTGATGGTAAAGAATAACTTTGTTCACGAATATCAACAATTAATGTTTGTTCTGATGGTTTTGTTTCTTTTAAAAATTCTAATAATGTTTCAACTGATTTGAATGTGACATTTTTCATATGATGGAAATGTGTTGCCATTTTCCAAATCTTATATGTGCACTAGTCGTACCACGTAACTGTACCACAAGATCTTTACGATAATATGTCACAATGTTATTACCCAGTTAAAAAGATTTAGTTATATCGTGCTGTCAAATACCAATCCTTCATATAGAAGGACACAAAGAAGGGAGGTGTCGAATGTTGGTGTCAATCAAATGGTCGTGTTACAGCGTGTTACTATGTCTCTTCTGTTTAACACTTGACAAATCTTTATTCAAACTGGAGTTCTTTCACAACCCGTTAGATGTACATTCACACTACCAACAATAACCATATGACAAATTCTCCGAATTCTGATTCTGATACATATGGTATAATATTATTCAACAACAAAGCTTTTTTTTTTTTAGCTCTAGAACCAGAGCGAATTTTTGGGGTTAGTTGTATTTATGTTATAAAGTGTACATTATTTTGTAATATGTATAATAATAAAATACTGGACACCCCTTACCTCTTCTCGCGAATAAATTATTTTATTGTGAAATCGATCGTACCGCGGAATGTAGAGATGGTTGTGGTGATATTACATTTCTTTCTCCTTTAATGGGAGTTTCCTCGCCATTTCTCTTTTGGTATCGCTCATGAGATACACGCAATTAGTTCTTCTCACAGCTTCAGCCGCTTCGTCGTTTCATGTGGTAGCTCCATTTGAGAGATACTGCCCTTTCCCTTCACTAGGACATATTGCTCGATATCATCACAGATCATTGACCACTGGTAGTGAATTTGTTGAGACTACGTCGATGAGAGGAATGAGCAAGGAATCAGCATCAAGAATTTTGCATGACTGGGACATTGAGAGGAAAACTCAATTTGTAAACAGTTTGTTATCGCTATGTTCTTATTTTCCCTGGTTTTCCATTGCTTCTGTTTCTGATCTATCATTGATACCAAATGATTCCTCCAAACTAGATCGGAAATATCACAAGGTCGGTGAAATCAGTGAATATCAAGCGCTTTTGCGGCATGGTTTAAGACTAGGTAACGTGAATGACCATACTCAAAGTACCACGAAGCACACTTTAGAAGATGGCCAACAAGTAGTAATTCGAGTTCATCATCAAGTAGTAAAAAATTGGCATGAGCTCAAGAATCATCTGACATACACTTCAAGTCGTGTTGTTCATAGTAGTAAAGAAATTCACCATTTGATCTCTACATCGACAAATCCACCTCCTGAGAGATATATGCCATCGGATTTGTTGCCAACCTTATGCATTTTATACTTAGACTTTGATGACAAAGATTTCCTGTTTTCTCATAGTACTTCTTGGGATTGGTTTCGTAATCGTGACACGGACAATCCTGTTGTGGAATGGTGTTTGCATGATTCACAACTGCCGTCATCTGCAAGCAGTACTATTCCATCATTATCATGGATGCTCTGTATCTTGCCAAGAATGTATCTTCCAACTCGGAAACCTTCTACTAGTAATTTTGGAGCCTCAAGAAATGAGTGGTTGATGAGAATCAGGTATGACCATGAAGCGTCCAAAACTGCATTATCCCAACTTGAAGTACCTGAAATAACACCAACTGACGAGGACGTGAAGCCGATGAGTGAGGGCTTTTGCCAAGGAATGGTTAAGGGCTTTGTAAAAGGTTACATTGAAGAATATCTGAGAGTAAAAGAGAGGATGAGGAAATTAGGTCGTGAAGATTTGATTAACGATTTACTTACAGTTGATGAAGAAAACAAGTTGGATGTTTAAAGATTATTTATTCATCCAATTTTGTTGAGTCAATTTCACAGAGCCACTTCTTTTTTTCTTTTTCTTTTTTTTAATTATAAAGATTATAGAACCGCTCACTTCATCGCCAAACGACTACATAAACTAACGACATGTACAATTTTCTTCCCGTCTTAACCCTATATTTCATCAATAAATACTATTTATTTCTTGACATAAGTGGAGGAATCGATTTGCTCTGGCATTTCTGGGAATTCAACGGCAAAGCGAGATTGGACCTTCTTGATTTCCTCCTCGTCCTTCTCGGTGGAGATGAAAGAGATGGCAAGACCCTTGGTACCGAATCTACCAGCACGACCAACGCGGTGCAAGTATTGATCAGAATCATCAGGGAAATCGTAGTTGATGACGACGTTGACTCTCTCGATATCAATACCACGACCGAACAAATCAGTAGCAACAAGAACTCTCTTCTTGAAATCCTTGAAGTCCTTGAATCTACTGATACGCTCCTCTTGTTTCAAACCAGAGTGGATGCAGATCGCTGGGAAATTGCATTCCTCAAGTAACTTGGCCAACTCAACCGCACGTCTAACCTTGGCAACAAAGATGACAACTTGGTTGAAGTCAAGCTTGTCTAACAGTTCATCCAACTTGCGATTCTTCTCATCCTCAGTCAAGCGGCAGTAGTACTGTTGAAGACCGTGGAGCGAGAGCTTGGTCTCATCATCGACGTAGATCTCCTTTGGCTGTGAATGAACGGGACGGCATAAGCTCTTGCAGAGAAGCACTGGGAAAAGATATCACTTACAGTTTGGCAGAACTTCAAGGCAACGGCACGGACTTCCTTCTTCAAGGTGGCAGAGAACATCATCACCTGCTTCTCGTGTGGGGTAGCCTTGAAGATGGCTTGAACCTCACGGCGCATACCAACTTCCTCCAACAAGCGATCGCATTCATCAAGAACGAAGATCTTGACGTGTGATAAATCCAAGGCCTTGCGGGTAGTAGCAAGATCCATGACTCTACCTGGAGTACCAACAACAATGTGTGGAGTGGAGTCCTTCAAGTCCTTAATATCATTTTGGACATTGATACCACCATAGAAGACACGACTCTTCACTTCTGGCAAGTACTTGGCAAATCTTTCGTATTCCTTCTGGATTTGGAAGGCCAACTCACGAGCGTGACACAAGACAACGACGTGGACCTCATCCTTGGCAGGGTTCAACAAGTGCAAGGTACTGAGGACAAAGACCGCAGTCTTACCCATACCCGACTTGGCTTGGCAGATAATGTCGTGACCCAACATAGCCTCGGGAATGCATTGATGTTGCACTGTAGAATTTAAAGAGCGACGAAGAGCATTATTATTCTTGATCTTTCTTTGGTAAAAACTGGACACTTTCGCAAAGACTAACCTTCTGATGGATGCTCGAAACCACAATCACGAACAGCGTGAAGCAACTCGGACTTCAAAGCGAAGTCATCGAAACTGGAAGCATGCATACCGACATAGTGAGCCCTATTTAAGAAAGAGAAGATAGCCTACTGGTTAGCATAGTTGGCACAAAATAGTGTGCTGGGTAGAATTATCAAAAATGTGTGAATGTTTGTAAGAGGGGAGAGGAGTAACGCCTGGGAAATTGTTCAATTCGTTTGACACATCGTTTTCGTATTTTCATCCTCTTTACCACAACGCCATTGTTTCAAATTACGCACTTCCACATGGTTCTTCCTTATATTCAATCCTTCATACTATAGCCACTACCATGATGCAAAATGTCACTGCAATCCACACAGCGATGTGGTCATATGACACACATAGGGAATGATTGTCACACGCAAAACAAAAACAAGCAAATACAGCATACACACACAAGCAAAAACGACAAAGCTTTATTCCGACCAAATACACCTGAAATCCAAGCATTTGTCTCTTGATTGGTAGTTGCAGATTAACTGTTGCGCGTATACGCTGACAAAACAATACGCTGTGGCCACACACACATACGAAGATCTGGTTAGAGATAAGACACAAACATGTTAAAACATGAAGTTACACCATCTCAACCTTTGGCAACTTAGGGATTTAAACCTGTATCAAACAAGCTGCAAATCTGGCCTTTTCCTATTTCAAACTTGGGCAACACGAATACACTTGACTCGATAAGAGAAGATGTACGTGCTACCCAATGTCGAAAGTACATCATGCTGAAAGAGCAATTCTATCACTTCATCCTCTCAGTCGAGAGATTGAAAAAGATTAAGACGATAGAAACCACCAAGGTGAGTTGCTGTGGCATGGGACATCGTTGTGGGGGACTTATTCACAAAATCCATCCTTGCACAGGTGGAACGACAATACAAAATAAAAAGGGCACTCGTGAAACTCAATTCTTGATCTTGAACCATGCAGCGGCAACATTATTTCTGTGGATCTCTTCATCTTGAATTTTTTATTTGTGGTAAAGAACTCACATGTGGTGAAACTAATGGGTTCTTCAGGCAACTCAGATGGAAAACGACGATCATATACTCGAATTGTTCAATCGCACAGGGCTACATTACAAGTCCTTCCTCAATTAAACCAAACTCACGGCTATGCCGTTGAGAGACTTTCATAGGTCAATGTTTGATTTTTGTAACTTAAAGTATTGGTAGAAGATTAAATTTCTGAAAAAGAGGTATTACTTTTTAACTTGGGTCTCTTCAACCTTCTGGTCGACAACTTCCTCCTCCTCGTCGTAGTCAGGGATATCCTCTTCAGCAGACATTGTTGATTAGAAAAAAAGATATACAAAAAGAAATTTGTTGATATTAAAGCTTGCGGCCTTAAAATTGTTTTCTATCACGGATGTGGTATCATGAGATTTCTGCGAACTCAACTGCGGTTTTGAGCCACACAATCCACAATTTTGAAATTTCTCGAGTTTTGCTTCAAAAATCGACTTTCCTCAACTGAAAAGTCTGAATTTTGCGATCTTGGAATCATGCGAATTATACCGACTTCCTCAAGTGCTAGCTGAATTAATTATTATTGTTCACAATGTGTGAAAAAAATTTACCTATTTAAAAGTCTATTCAAAACAACAATTGCATGAATACTTTAATTGATTTGCAGGACCAATAAAAACAATGGGACGAGCAAAGTAAATGAAAAGACAAACATAATTTAAACTTGTACGTCAAAGTAACCGATCACACTTATTTCCAAGCAGCAGTGCCATCTGTGACAGTAACGCGAACGCCACCAACCAAACTTGCGCAATTCACGCGAAGTGTGTTTTGTAGTGGCTGATAAACTTGAGAACAGCGGTTGGCAGTGGCAGCTTCAATTTGCACATCAGTTGGCTTATTGATACCCACAAAAGCAAAGCCACCAGTTAAAGTACCAGAGTGGGAACTAATCTCTGCGACAAAGTCAGTCTCGGAAGTGAAATATGCCTTGCCTTGAATACCAGTACCAGTAGTAATAGACTCTCTCATTTGGAACAAAGCGGGAGATGCCTTAGTGGATGATGTTTGTGGATGGAACCAAGTGAAAGTAACGCGATTGTCATCGACATTCTCAATGGTCTTGTCCTTGACACTGACCGAGTGATCGTGCAATGGAAGGAACGCTCCCTCGCGAACATATACTGGGTAAGAATCATAAGCAACAACACGCAACGACTTGTCACCGGACTTGTATGATCTTCTCATATCATTAGGTGCCCACCAATCCAACCACACGGTTTGCTTTCCATTCGCTTCCTCAGGGAAAACCATATGAACTACAGCTTCATTCTTATCAACATTGACATCGGGGAAGTTGTATACTTCCTTTGATTCCTTGGCATTGAACATAACTGGATGAACGAGGACATCGTCACCCAAGCGATAAGAGAAAGTCTTTGGCTGTGGGAAGACAATGTGGCGATCGGTCATATTGTAGTTGATAGTCTCCTGGTCAACAGGATGCATCGTACTAGTCTTGGTATCAACTGCATTTGCACCCATAGTGTGCAAATACGAAGCTAGACGATGATGTTGAACAGCAAACTTTCGGTAAATATTGACAACTTCGTCGTCAAACATCCATGGACGATGTTCTCCTCCACCACCATTTTCCATAAGAGATGAAAATGCACCTAACTGAGCAGAGCGGATGAAGAATTCACGATCTTGTCCTCTATCACGATAACCTCCAATATCACAACCAAAGTTAGCATACCCAACCCAGGCGCTGTAAATATTCTTGCGTAAGCATCCTCTCATACCTTCAAAGGTACCATCATCATCACCAACCCAACCGGAGTACATTACATCCTTTGGAGAGAAAGGATTGCAAGCTTTTGTACCTTGATCAATCAAGCAGTCAATTGGACGTGACATAATCAAACCAGCATCTGGGCTAGAACTTTTTGGATCACTACGCTTCTCGCGAGTATGATAGAAGAAATCACGGTAATATGCGTGAGCATATTCAGGATATGTGATTTCCTTGCCATCAGCACCAAAAGCACCACCAGTTAAGGTATATTCGATGATATATGGATCGGTACCATCACACTTAAAACCATCGACCCCGACATCCAACACACGATCCATTAAACTATGCCACCAAGCAACAGCTTCTGGATTGGTATAGTCTAAGAGACCACCCGAACCATGCCACCACTCTAATGGACGAACGAAACCTTTAGAGTTCTTGACGAGGTAACCTTTGTCAACAGCCATTTGATAGTCTGGATTCTCAGTGTTCACCATTGATGTAGCCCTAGAGAGCAGAAGGAATAAATAAATGCATGAAATAAATGTTAAATTATAGTCCACCAACTCACCATAGAATGACTTTTAAGCCGTTGTCGTGTAAATCCTTAACCAATCCAGCAAAGTCAGGGAATCTGGTTGTGTCAACTTCAAAGTTGTTAAATTGAGTCGCCCAAGTGGAGTCAATGTTAATTGCGCCAAGAGGAATCTTATGTTCCTGATAACCCTTCATTAAATTGGTCACATTTTGCTGATTGCCATCTGAGTTCTTCACCCATGCCCAGTGGTAGTGAGCCCACTTCTGGTAATTAGTTGGCTTCAAAGTTACGGGGGCAACTACGTATGGACCAGCCACGACGAAAGTCGAGAGGCAACCCAAGAGGGCAACCAAAGCAGCAAATATCAGAGAACGCATTTCCTTTCACAAACAACAAGAAACCTCCTTTGATTATAATAAATAATAATCTCAATCGCCAATATTGTGGATATTGAAGAAGAAAACTGGAAACTCCACAAAAAATGCAGGAAAAGTTATTATACACAAATAAATTGGTAATGTGTAATGAAATAAAAGCCGCCGGGTTTGCTTCTTTTGCTGGCACATTTTTTAGTTGCCTTTGTAAAGTCCTTGAAATGCTCCGCTTGGCGAAATATCAACCCAAATTGCTTCCATTGGGGAGATCAAGAACTCCATTGGGTAATATCCCTCAACGCAATGGGAAAGTACTACTTCAGCCAGCACAGTTATTAGCGGGTATTCGAGATCATAGCACAACCAAACCGCCAGCCAAAGGTGGGGGAAAGGTAGCGTCTGGAGTAACTGGGTCCAAGGGAAACAAGTCAATGGATTTTCGTATTTTAAAAGAATTAGTCTCGCACCTGTGGCCAAATGCAAACACATACAAGCAAGGGTCAACTGTAGATGTCAATACTGTTAAAACCCGTGTTGTTGCTTCTGTTTCACTATTATTTGGCTCCAAACTTGTAAATATTTATGTTCCTTTCATTTTTAAGGATCTAGTCGATCAGTTTCAAAGGGTTCTTGATCAAGATTTAGCTCAATCGGTATCTGCTGTTGCTAGTTCTGATATTATCAATCATGTAATCGCAACCCCTGCATTAGCGGCTTCCGTTCCAGTTTCGCTCGTTCTTGGTTATGGTATTGCTCGTACAACTGCTGCAGGATTTGCAGAACTTCGTAATACAGTCTTTTCGAAAGTATCAAATGGAACTATTCGTGAAGTCTCTCGTCAAATCTATCAGCATTTACTTGCTCTTGATCTACAATTCCATTTGGATCGAAATACTGGACAATTATCCAGAACGATTGATCGTGGAACTCGTTCTATCAACTCTTCATTGAATACGATCTTATTTAATGCATTTCCAACTGTGCTTGAAGTGTGTCTCGTTGGAGGCATTCTTACCTACAATCTAGGTCTTGGTTATGCTTGTGTTACAACAGCTACCGTTGCAGCATATACATACTTTACAATTAAAGTCTCAGATTGGCGTGTAAAAATTCGTAAAGATATGAATCATTATGAAAATATTGCATCGGGTAAAGTAATTGATTCATTAATTAATTATGAAACAGTGAAATTGTTTAATAATGAAAAATATGAAATTCAACAATATGATAAATCACTTGCAAATTTTCAACAATCATCAATATTAACACAAGAATCATTATCATTTTTAAATTTTGGACAAAATTTTATATTTTCAGTTGGATTAACATCTATAATGTATATGACATGTCAAGATATTATATCTCATCAAGCTACTATTGGTGATTTAGTATTAGTTAATGGTTTATTATTTCAATTGGCAATACCATTAAATTTTGTTGGTATGGCATATCGTGAATTAAAACAATCATTAATTGATATGGAAGCAATGTTTACATTACGTTCAATTACACCTATAATACATGATAAAGAAAATGCATTACCATTAAAATCTATTAAACAATTTATAACAATTGAAGATGTTACATTTGCATATCCTGCAAATAAAGATCGACAAATATTAAAATCATTAAATTTAAGTATTCCAATTGGATCTAAAGTAGCAATTGTTGGAAGTTCTGGATCTGGTAAGTCAACATTATATCGTTTGCTATATCGTTTCTATGAACCGCAATCGGGAAGAATCATGATTGATAATCAACCAATTAGCGATGTAGAATTAGCATCACTACGTTCAAATATGGCAGTTGTACCACAAGATGTGGTCTTATTCAATGATACATTGAAACATAACATAGGATATGGTAATATCAATGCATCAGAAGAAGAAATTAATAGAGTGATCGAATTATCAAAGTTATCCGATCTTGTTCGACGTTTACCAGAAGGGTTGAATACTAAAGTTGGTGAACGTGGTTTGAAATTAAGTGGTGGTGAAAAGCAACGTGTTGCTATTGCGAGGTGTTTATTGAAGAATTCTCCTATTGTTATACTGGATGAGGTTAGTAGATATTCTTGTGTGTATTAGGCTTGAACTAAATTAATTGCACGCTGTGTCTCTCTCTCATCCAATTACAGGCTACCTCAGCATTGGATACAGAGACAGAACAAGCAATTCAAGATGCTTTACAGATATTAGGTCAAAATCGCACTTTGATCGTTATCGCGCATCGGTTATCAACCATCCAGGATGCGGACAAAATTTTTGTATTGGAGGAAGGACAAGTAGCTGAAAGTGGAACACACGATGAACTCCTGAGTAGAAATGGTAGATATTCAGAGTTAGTAATGAAAATGAATAGTAATAATAGTGGTAGTGTCAATACCGATGAAAAGGCGATATAATTGATTTTCCATGTGGTAACTATAGTGCACAGTAGTTTGCTGTTCGTTGTGTTAAGGACACTGTACGAACATGGATTCAGGTGAAGTCAATCGAAAATAGTCTGAAAATAGACAATAGATATTCACAAAATCAAAGTTAAATATTACTTTAATAAACATTATACTGCACAAACTAATTCATGTAAATAAATAGAAAACCTGCAATCGTGGAAGCCGGTTTCCCTATATTGAAGTATTGAAACAAGACTGCAGAACAATCACCGATCATAATAACTTGATGATAACGCCAACACCACAAGAACGATCTTCACGAATAATAAAAGTATCCCCGACAGACAAAAATTCTGGATAATGTACAAATCGGAATTTGCAAACTGCTTTTTGCTGATTTCCAATTTCCTTCTTTTCAATCCCGTCAGCTTCAATATTCTCACTATCAGAAAAAATCTTTTCAATATCAATTATACGAACCGCTTGGCGAACATTCGCCGTATGCAAAACTGGTTCAAAATTGAGTCTCATGGGAGAATTTCGATTAATAACCGTCAACTCTCCATAAAATTCTCTACATGATTGTGGATAAAACGACGAGTCGGTTGCAGAAGATATCAACACCATACCCGCCAAATGACGACGCTTTAAACGAACACGTTTTGCTGTGCGCATTGTACCAACTGCTGCATTCTTTCTTTTGGGGTACCTATTCAAGGCATCATTCGTTGAATGGAAAACGTTGTCAGATGATACACAGGAACGTGGTACAAGAGCAAGACAAAATGTTATAATCTGGCCATCTGAAGCGAATTGAACCGGAATATTATTAACTCGTAAGGTAGTCACTATCACAGATATGAAATCCCCTTGGCATGTTGGACCAAAATAGAATTGTGCCCCAATTTGCAATCTACCAGTCATGACTCTCCCAATCAAAATCTTTGCAACAGGAGCGTCACCCACAGCAACAAAGTCAGCAAACTCCAAAGGACAATCAGATTGCTTTGGTTGGGATTTTCTACGTTTATTTTTCATGGAAGCATTAGAAGCAACGCCTTCATGATCATCATCTTCCATTTCAATCAAGTCATCGTCGTCAATAATTCCATCATCTTCCTCATCTTCCTCTTCAGTAGTAACTTCCTCCCCACGACCGATCGAACCGAGAATACGAATTTGATTCAAACCTGAAGCAAATTCCGTGGCATCAATACATGGATCATTTAACAAAGAAGGAGATCCGCGTGGAGATAATGTGGATGGACTATTGTTACCAATTATTCCAGTGCTTCCATTTGGTAATGCAAAGAAGAACTGACGCACCATCTCCAACCCATGACCAGTGACATTTGACAAGAAAAGCATAGGAACAAGTTTGGATTCAATATCCGTTTCCTCCATTGAATTGCGTACTTCCTCAGCAACATTTGTTTTGAACATTGCAGCAGCAGTCAAGACATCCTCCTTTGATTCAACCGCTCGTACAAAATACTGTCGCTTGGTCATCTCCAACATTAACGACTCAAGTTCAACTAAGATCTTCTTGACTTGAGGTAAACCAGCAATAAAAGAGTCATTTCTCGATGCAAGACGTGGCAATAAATCAATCTTTGTCATAATGAAAATAAGTGGAACTTTCAAATAAAGTGCGATGGCGATGTGTTCTTTGGTCATCTCTTCAATACCATTTATACAAGAAATTGTGACAACTACATAGTCCGGCTTCCGTCCAACCAAACCTGTCAATGTAGTCTTCAAATACTTCGAGTGTCCAGCCAAATCAATCAAGGAAACCATTCTGTTAGTTTCAGTGATTTGATCATTGGTTGTGTTCTCGTACAAGGGAGTATGAGAAATACAAGAGGTTCTTCCAGTAATTACCTCGTGATTGTGAGTCAATACTTTCATACGTGCCAAGCCACGGCCATTATCAAATTGGTTTGACGTTAAGACACCAATCATTGTTGTTTTTCCACAACCGTCTTGTCCAGCTAAAGCGATCATAATGGTATCTTTTGTCTCGATCGTAAGACATGCCTTACGAGTAAATACCACTGTCGCAACATAAGTACCTGGTACAATACCCTTTGAAACATCATGCAGACGAACTTCGCATTCCGTCTCTTTTGCCATCGCTTCTAATGTTTGTAAAGATGCCTTTAAGTCGCAATCGGTTATTCCCAATGGGTTTCCGTCATCTTCAACTCCTATATGGTAATATGCAGTATCACAATAAGCTGAAGCATCACATTCTTCCCCTGTATGATTAACCGTCTCACTTTCTTTTAATCTCCATAATAATTGAGAGATACGATGGGTCATTTGCTGCTGTGAAATATTTGCCAATGTGTATTTATACTCATGATTACCTTGTTCGACCTCTGCTGGTAAATGGACTGCTTGTGATATTTTAGCCTTTTGTGCAGGATTGTAAAGAATCTTCGCCAAAGATTGGCATAATGAAGGTTGCTGATGATCTGCCAACACTGATTTGGTCATAACAACATTCTCTGGGCGTAGGGACTTGGCGCTTTTCTTCAAGTGGCCAGCATTCTTCTTATCAAAATGGAACATTCCATCAGATTTGTTTGAATTTGAATATTGCTGTTGATAATGATTTTCTTTTCGCGTTATCATCTTCTTAGCTCTATGATCAAAGGCTTTAGGATGATTTTTTGTTGAATTATTGTTGTATTCGTGTGATCATACTATATTTGATTTAGAAATGGAGTGTGCAGTAGTCCTATTAAAACTGTGCGGAGATAATTAATGAAGTCCCAATAAATCTCAACCTTATTATCCAAGGAATCAAAATCGATTGGTTAGGATTGGATTGCGAGGAACAATGGGGAATAAAAGTATGGCGAAAGTCTCTTCGCGAATGGGAAACGACTGCGCCTGCTGCTGCTGCTGCGCTGAGGCGATGTGATAGAAATATAGGAACTGCAGGAATATTCAAACTGTAAGACTTACAATGTAAAGTGTCACATAATTATTCTTGGCACACACAGCAGATCCCAGATTCGAAGATCATGTTGGCGTGGCTGTTTATTTATCTTAGATCTTGTATCAGCTGTATCACTTTATGTGAAATCAATTTTAAACCAATTAGTGCATTGTTCATATTGAATAACTCATATTTTAACATAGTTCAATTCTAGACAAGATGAACTACACATTTGTTAATTAGATTGTTGTATAAAGTTACTCATATATTTCAACCTAGAACCACTACCGTGAAAGAAATATCTACAAACTACTGCTATTTTCACA
>JACCEA011257894.1_pt1 | contig 17271 bp, 14 predicted proteins | sample 7449851 | NCBI WGS metagenome assembly JACCEA01 (sample SAMN15323453, study PRJNA562643) | freshwater metagenome | isolation source: river surface water | place: USA:Blue River Watershed | collected 2017-08-18
GTCATATAGGGGCTTTCCTATTGTTTGAGTGGCGTGATTGTAATCGAATCGCGCGTAACACACTATGATGACTGTTACATAAATTTCCGCATCAAATTACAGAGTAGAAATGAATAAAAAACCGCCCGTCATTTTCCTTATGGGGCCTACGGCCTCCGGCAAAACGGATTTAGCCATGGCCTTGTATGACCATTTGCCAGTCGAATTAATCAGTGTGGATTCGGCGTTGGTTTATCGGGGTATGGATATTGGGTCGGCGAAACCATCCAAAGCGGAATTGGAAAAATATCCGCATCGGTTAATTGATATTCGTGATCCTTCCGAGCCTTATTCAGCAGCCGATTTTGTCGCGGATGCAGAGCGTGAAATTGTGGATATTCATTCAAAAGGAAAGATCCCCTTATTGGTTGGCGGGACTATGTTGTATTTCAAGGCATTGTTGGATGGCTTGGCGGATATGCCAGAAGCGGATACCGAAGTGCGCGCGAAAATTGAAAAGGATGCGGAGTTACATGGATGGCATTATGTGCATCAACAATTGGCTGAAGTTGATCCGCAAATGGCGGCAGAGATTCATCCCAATCATTCGCAACGATTAAGTCGTGCGTTGGAAGTGTTTTTGGTCAGTGGTAAAACCATGACCCAGTTGCGGGAAGCACAACAATCGAGTGATCGAAAATCCTTTGTTGAACGTTATGCAGTTTATCAAATGGCAATATCGCCCAGAGACAGATCCGTTTTGCATCGGCGTATCGAGCAACGTTTTTTAACTATGCTGGATGCGGGCATCATAGAAGAAGTCCGCTGCTTGTTTGATCGAGGTGACTTGCATTTGGATCTGCCCGCAATTCGCGCGGTGGGCTATCGCCAAGTGTGGGAATATCTTGCTGGAGATTTGAGCTATGACGAGATGGTCGAAAGGGGAATTATTGCGACAAGGCAGTTAGCAAAACGGCAATTGACTTGGTTAAAAGGCTGGTCAATTGAACCGTCGGTTTTATATTGGCTTCATACGCAGGATCAAGAGGGGCGTGAATTGTTAAAAAAAGAAATTATCAATAATGCCTTGAATTTTTTGCAATCGACAGCCATATAATAGCGGCGAGTTATGAGAACTCTGTACCTATAACGCATCTAACTAATTTTTACTTCCGAGGAGAATAACCATGTCAAAAGGGCATAGTTTACAAGACCCTTACTTGAATGTGCTGCGTAAAGAGCGCGTTCCTGTATCCATATATTTGGTCAACGGTATCAAGCTACAAGGTCAGGTAGAGTCATTTGACCAGTTCGTGGTGCTCTTGAAAAACACAGTTAGCCAAATGGTGTACAAGCATGCCATATCCACCGTTGTGCCTTCTCGCGCTGTGCGTGTTCCCTTGTTGAATGAAGCAGGGGTGTTGGAAGGTGAAGACGACGAGCAGCCAGAGGCATAACCTAGAGGTTATTACTTGTTTTTTGATCGTCCCGAATCGGGTGAACTGGCGGTGCTGGTTCACCTGAATTTATCTCACGGGCAAGAGCCTGATGATCCCCGAGAGTTTGAAGAGCTGGTGCTCTCTGCTGGCGGTGATCCTGTCGCGTTTTTGACGGGTTCACGCATTGTTCCTACCGCTAAATTTCTTATCAGTACCGGAAAACTACAAGAGCTGAAAACCTTGGTTGAAGAGCACAAGGCTGAACTGGTTATTTTCAATCACACCTTAACGCCGAGTCAGGAGCGCAATCTTGAAAAGGAATTGCAGTGTCGTGTGTTGGACCGCACGGGTTTGATTCTTGATATTTTTGCCCAGCGCGCACGAACCTTTGAAGGAAAGTTGCAAGTGGAATTAGCGCAGCTCCATCATCAATCAACACGATTGATTCGCGGCTGGACACACCTTGAGCGCCAGAAGGGCGGAATAGGTTTGCGCGGCCCAGGCGAAACTCAATTGGAAACAGATCGGCGTCTGCTTCGCAATCGCATCACAATGATTGAGCAAAAGCTGGAAAAAGTGCGCTCTCAGCGTGAGCAGGGTCGCAAGTCTCGGCAAAAGGCGGCCATTCCGACGGTATCCCTTGTGGGTTATACCAACGCCGGTAAATCCACCTTATTCAACCAAATGACCGGCGAAAACGTATATGCCGAGAATCAGTTATTTGCCACGCTTGACCCTACTATGCGTCGCATTGAGTTGGCGGATATTGGTGGTGTCGTGATGGCAGATACAGTGGGCTTTATCAGTCATTTACCGCACAGACTGGTCGATGCCTTTAGGGCCACATTGGAAGAAGCCAGTAATTCAACTTTGTTGTTGCATGTCATTGATGCTGCGACGGAAGAAATGACGCGCAATATTGAACAGGTTGAATTGGTGCTGGGCGAGATAGGTGCAGCCGATTTGCCGCAATTGAAGGTGTACAACAAGCTCGATTTGCTGAGCGATTGCTCCCCTCGAATTGACCGCGATGAAGCAGGCAAACCGGCAGCGGTTTGGTTGTCAGCCAAGTCGGGCGCTGGTTGCGATTTATTGCAAAAGGCCGTAATCGAATTATTGGGTACAGAAATGATTGTTGGGCGCTTGTTGTTAACGCCGCAACAAGGCAAGCTGCGAGCCCTGCTGTACACGCAACAAGCGGTATCCGGTGAATCTTATCAGGATGATGGTAATGCGATATTGGATGTGCGAGTTCCCAAAGACGACTTGCTGCGTTTATTAAAAACGGCATCAGAACAATTTGATAATCTGCAATGGGCGGATTAAATAACCAATCTTTTTTACCTTTGAAATAACACTGGAGAAACCTATGGCCTGGAATGAACCGGGAAAAGACCAAAACCCTTGGGGGAACCGAGGAAAAAATGATGGCCCGCCTGACTTGGATGAGGCTTTTCGCAAGCTACAAGAAAAAATTAACGGCATGTTTGGCGGCGGTAACAAAGGTGGAAATGCCGGCTCTTCCGGTGGAATCGGCGGCATTTTGGTAGTGGTTGCGGTTATTCTGGCCGTTATTTGGGCGGGCTTAGGTATTTATCAAGTCGACGCCAAAGAGCGCGCAGTTATTCTGCGCTTTGGTGCCTTTTATGACATTGAAGATGAAGGTTTGAAATGGCGTATGCCGTTGATTGACGAAGTCATCATCGAAAGCACCACATCAACCCGCCAGTACACCAATACTGCGAAAAGCTTGATGTTGACCAAAGATGAAAGCATCGTTGAGTTGCCACTTGCTGTGCAATACAACATCAGTGATGTGAAAAAATTTGTGCTGAATGTGCGTGATCCCGAAATCAGTTTGCAACATGCAACCGATTCTGCGGTTCGTCACGTTGTTGGTTCAACGGTATTGAATCAGGTGTTATCGGAAGGCCGCGAGGCAATTGCAGTGGAAGTCAAACAACGGTTGCAATCTTATTTGGACCTTTATGAATCGGGTATTCAAGTGGTGAGTGTCAACATTCAGGAATCGCGCCCACCGGAAGAAGTGCGCGCTGCATTTGATGATGTGATTCGCGCGAAAGAAGACGAGCAGCGTTCAGTGAACCAAGCACAATCTTATTCGAATGGTGTTGTTAACGAAGCCAAAGGTAATGCTCAGCGTTTATTGGCTGAGGCGGAAGGTTATAAATCGGCTGTCATTTCACGCGCTCAAGGTGAATCCAGCCGTTTTGAAAGTTTACTGGCTGAATATAAACGTGCGCCTGAAGTCACACGCCAACGCTTGTATTTGGAAACAATGGAAAATGTCATGACCAACGCATCAAAAGTGATGGTGGATGTCGAGGGTGGTAACAATATGATGTATTTACCCTTGGATAAAATCCTCAACAACACAACACCAACGAGAATGAATCCAGTTCAACAAAGTGGTTCGACGGTGATCGAAACCTCTGCGCCAGCTGTACGTCGGGAGATGCGCTAATGAATAACAAATCACTTGTCATATTGGTCGGTTTTTTTGCCTTATTACTGACGGCATTCAGTACCCTGTTTGTCGTTACAGAATATCAACGAGCGGTGTTGTTGGAGTTTGGCCGTTTGGTTAACTCCGATTTAAAACCGGGACTGCATTTTAAAAAGCCTTGGGCAAAAGTGAAAAAATTTGATGCCCGATTAATGACAGCCGATGTGCGCCCCGAAAACTATTACACCAGTGAGAAAAAACGTTTGGTGGTGAGTTATTACATCAAATGGCGTGTAAAAGATGTCGAGGCTTATTACAAAGTCACAGGCGGCGATGAAGCCCGTGCAGCTGATCTATTGGCAAAACCGGTTGCGGATGGTTTGCGTAACCAATTTGGTCGTCGAACTTTACATGACGTGGTTTCAGGTAAACGCGATGAATTAATGGCGGAAATCACCGAATCCACCAATGCACAATCCGTTCGTGATATGGGTGTGGAAGTAAAAGATATTCGTATCAAACGCATTGACTTCCCTGAAGAGGTTAGCCGTTCGGTTTTCGACCGTATGGCCGCTGATCGGGAAAAAGAAGCCCGTGAATATCGTTCCAGTGGTACGGCACAAGCTGAGAAAATCAAAGCCGATGCGGATCGTCAAAAAGCGGTCATTGAAGCTGAAGCCTATGGTCAAGCTGAGCGTCTGCGTGGTGAAGGCGATGCAAAAGCGGCAGCTATCTTTGCTGCTGCTTACTCAAAAGATCCTGAGTTTTACAACTTTGTGCGCAGCCTCAATGCTTATCGTAATGCCTTCCAAAACAAAGGCGATTTGATGGTGATTGATCCGCAAAGTGATTTCTTCCGCTACTTGAAAGACCCTAAAGGCAAGTAATAGCGTGTCGAGCAACAGGGATGTTGCTGATCCGCGCCCCATCGCAATAAACCCTGTCGCTTAGGCCGTTAAAGCTGATAGAATGCCGCAACCGAGCCAGAAACTCGGTTTTTTTATGTGTATCAACCTGATAACCCGCATATTGAGCTTTTCATGACATACGCTGATCGCTGGCTTTTGCCCGAGGGTATTGAAGAAATTCTGCCCGCCGAAGCCAAAGCCATAGACAAGTTGCGCCGCCGTTTGCTGGATTTATACAGCGCATGGGGTTATGACATGGTGATTCCACCTTTGGTGGAGTACACGGATTCTTTATTGATTGGCATGGGGCGAGACGTGGATTTGCTCACCTTCAAAATGACCGATCAATTGACAGGCCGTACCTTGGGTATTCGTGCCGATATCACCCCACAGACTGCCCGTATGGACGCGCACAGTTTTATTCGCCAAGGCACAAGCCGCCTTTGTTATGCGGGGCATGTGGTTCATACCCGCCCCAAAAACCCTTTGGCCACACGCACACCGATTCAGGCCGGTATTGAATGCTATGGTGAGGCGGGTGTTTCTGCGGACATAGAAGTGTTGTCATTATTGCTTGAGTCGCTCAAGTTGGCGGGCTTACCCAAGTTGCATATTGATTTGGGTCATATCGGTATTTACCGGGCGTTGGCAAGATTTGCCCAATTGAACAGGTCGCAGGAAGACAGCTTTTTCGACTTGTTGCAGCGCAAAGCTATGACCGAAATTCACGAGTGGGTCAGCACCCATATAACGGATAGCAAACTGGCGGGGTTGTTTTTAGCCTTACCTAATTTGGCGGGCGATGCTTCTTTGTTGGAAAAAGCCACCTCTATTTATGCCGGGATTCCGGCCATTCAGTCCGCGTTGAATCAACTTCAGCAAGTTGCGGATGTGATGGCACAACGCTATCCCGATGCTGAAATGTATTTTGATCTTGGCGAGTTGCGTGGTTATCACTACCTCACCGGTGTTGTGTTTGCTGCTTTTGCTCCGGGCTATGGCAATCCGATTGCCAGTGGTGGTCGATACGATCATATCGGCGAAGTTTTCGGACGTTCGCGGCCAGCGACAGGTTTTGCGGTGGATATTACCGCAATAAGCAAATTGGGTTTACTCAAGCCGGTAGATGTCAAGGCGATAGGGGTTGTGGAAGCGGCCGATCAAGCGCAGTGGCAGGCGATACAGGCATTGCGGCAAGCGGGCGAAAGAGTCATCCGTATTCATCAGCAATCTGACTGGCAGGAATTGGGGTGTGATCGCCAATTGATTTTGCAAGATGGTCGGTATCAGGTTGTTCCTTATATTCATTCGATTTAATTAGCAGAGAGTTAAACCAGTCATGGGTAAGAATGTCGTTGTGTTGGGCACTCAATGGGGTGATGAAGGTAAAGGCAAAATCGTGGATTTGCTGACAGATCAAGTGTCATTAGTGACTCGTTTTCAGGGTGGCCATAATGCTGGGCACACACTGGTGATCGAAGGTAAAAAAACCGTTCTGCACCTGATTCCGTCGGGAATCCTTCGTGACGGTGTGACTTGTCTGATCGGTAACGGCGTAGTGTTATCGCCCGAGGCTTTGTTGAAAGAAATTGGCGAGCTGGAAGCCACAGGTGTTCCCGTCCGCAAACGCCTACGCTTATCTCCAGCCTGTCCGTTAATTCTGCAATACCACGTAGCCTTGGATCAGGCGCGTGAATTGGCGCGTGGCGATGCCAAAATTGGCACTACAGGTCGCGGCATTGGCCCAGCCTACGAAGACAAAGTGGCTCGTCGTGGTTTGCGTTTGGGTGATCTAAAAGATCTGAGTAGTTTTGCCGTCAAACTCAAAGAGATCTTGGCCTACCACAATTTTGCATTAACCCAGTATTTCAAGGTTGAGCCTGTCAGTTTCGATAAGGTTTTAGCCGATTGTCAGGCATGGGCTAAAGAATTGTTGCCGATGATGGCGGATGTGACTGAGCTGTTACACCAAGCTCGTGAGGACGGCGAAAATATCCTGTTTGAGGGGGCGCAAGGCTCCTTGTTGGATATTGACCACGGTACTTATCCTTTTGTGACCTCATCTAATACCACTGCGGGTGGTACGGCAACGGGTTCAGGTTTCGGTCCTTTGTACTTGGATTATGTATTGGGCATTACGAAAGCCTATACCACTCGCGTAGGCTCAGGGCCTTTCCCGACCGAGTTAAGCTGCGAGATTGGTGAATATCTGGGCAAGAAAGGCCATGAGTTTGGTGCGACTACCGGTCGTAAACGCCGTTGCGGTTGGTTTGATGCCGTTGCGGTGCGTCACGCCAATCGAATTAACAGTGTCACCGGTATCTGTTTGACTAAGTTAGATGTGCTTGATGGCCTCGAAACAGTCAAAATTTGCGTGGCCTATCTCAGCAGTAAAGGCGAACCCATTAGCGGTATGCCCTACGATGCTGATGGTTGGGCAGATGTTAAGCCGGTTTACGAAGAAATGCCGGGCTGGTCTGAGTCAACGGTGGGCGCGCAAACCTTGGCTGAGCTTCCGGCCAATGCGCGTGCCTATATCGAGCGTCTGTCTGAATTAATCAAGGCGCCGATTGATATTATTTCGACCGGCCCCGACCGAATCGAAACTATCGTGCTCAGGCATCCTTTTTCGGGTTGATCCCGGGTTCAGGCTGCCCTGTTCCAAACCCGATGAATAATCGCAGGATCAAGTTAACCCATTTCCTGCGCATCCACATCAATCGACCAGCGTACACGGTGACTGAGTGCGCTGGCTTCCAACTCCCGTGCTAATGTTGACAGCAAGTGCTGCAATAATTTTCGCTGCTGGCTGCTGATATGTAATTGGTAACGGAATCGGTCGCCGCGTTTTTCCATCATGGCGGGCAGTGGGCCGAGATAATTCAGTTCAGAAGAGGATGGCTGAATTTTTTGTGCGAGCGATAAAGCAAATCGCAAAAACTCCAGTGCAATTTCAGGCCGTTTACTTTCCGCGCGCAATAAAGTGAGATGACTAAATGGTGGAAGCTGTTGTTTTTGTCGGTCGCGTAAAATTAATTCAGACATGGCGTGATAACCGGAGTGAACCAGCGTTTGTAACCAAGGGTGATCTGTGTGCAGACTTTGAATAATCACATGCCCCGGTTTTTCTGCGCGACCTGCGCGGCCTGCTACCTGTAAAAGTAATTGTCCCATGCGTTCTATACCGCGAAAATCGGTGCTGAAAAGTCCCGCGTCTGCATCGAGAATGACAACCAGCGTGACCTTGGGGAAGTGATGCCCTTTCGCTAACATTTGTGTGCCGATCAAAATGCAGGACTCACCTTGATGTACAGGTTCGAGTAGTCGATTAAGTGAATTTTTTTGTCGAGTGACATCGCGGTCAATTCGAATCACGGGTAGGTTCGGGAACGCCTGCCGCAAGGTTTCTTCACTGCGTTCTGTGCCTTGGCCTAATGGGTGCAATCTCGAACTTTTGCAATTGGGACAGGTTTTGGGAATGCTGCGTTGATGATCGCAATGGTGGCAATGTAAATGCGCGGGTGATTGATGCAGTGTCATTCGTGCGTCGCAATAACGACAATCCGCCATCCAGCCACAATCTTGGCATTCAAGTGTCGGTGCGTAACCACGGCGATTCAAAAACACCAACACTTGTTCATGTTTGTTGAGTGTTTTGCGGATGCTGTCGAGCGTCAGTGGCGATAAGCCTTCGTCCAATAATTGACCGCGAATATCCAGCAAATGAATTTGCGGTGGTTTGGCGTCGCCTGCGCGAGTTGTTAACCGTAAATGTTGGTAACGTTGTTGTTGTGCGTTGTGCAGTGTTTCCAACGAAGGTGTTGCTGATCCCAAAATTAACGGAATATTCAATTTGTGCGCGCGCACTACGGCTAAATCGCGCGCGGAATAACGAAACCCTTCTTGTTGTTTAAAGGATAAATCATGCTCTTCATCCAGAATCATGATGCCGGGATTTTTTAATGGCGTGAAAATGGCAGAGCGAGTGCCGATAATAATGCGTGCATTTCCGTTTTTGGCATCCATCCATGCGTCCAATCGTTCACGATCATTTAATCCAGAATGCAGGGCTGCAATCGGAACACTAAAGCGTCGCAAAAAACGCGACAGGGTTTGTGGCGTTAAACCAATTTCCGGCACTAACACCAACGCTTGTTTGCCATCTCGCAAACACTGTTCTATTGCTTGCAAATAAATTTCGGTTTTACCACTGCCAGTAGTGCCATCCAGCAAATAGGTGGCAAACGAGTTGTATTGAATTTGATTGAGTGCCTTGCTTTGTTCTGGGTTTAGAATCAACGGTTTTTCTTTTAAGAAATGACCTGTCCCTGATGGAAAATGTTGAATGGCAATTGATTCGGGGATATAGGTTTCAATCAAGCCTTTTTCAATCAATGCGTTGATAATCGTTGCGCTGATTTCAAGAGACTCAATTTCTACACGGCTTAAACTGGCCTGTTGCTGCAATGCAGATAAAAGAACGGCTTGTTTGCGCGCTCGCTTGAGCGCGCCTTCCGGTAAGCCTTTGCCTTCAGTGGTCAATCGGTAGCGAGGTTCGATCGAGCTTTTTTGCCATTGACCTTGCCGTAAAAGTGCTGGCAAGGCGGTGCTGATGGCTTCGCCAACTGGGCAGTGATAATAGTCAGCAGCCCAGAGGCAGAGTGAGAGTTGTTCGTTATCCAGTGCTTGTTCTGTGCCTAGCCATTCAGTGGCCGGGCGCAGTTTTTCCATGGGTATCTCGGTGTGAGATTTGATTTCCAGTAGGACTGCAATCAGGGATTGATTGCCAAAGGGTACACGAAACAATTGGCCGGGTTGCCAGCTTTGTTGTTGCTCGGTGTCGGCGTCAGTTGGCGCAAGATAATCAAAGCGACGGCGCAGGGGGGTTGGCAGAGCAAGGCTCAGGATAAGAGGGTGAGACGTATTATGCAGCAGGGTTTGGTTCATTCAGCCAGTTCAATCGCAAATCAAAACGCACAGCATAAGCCAAAGCCGTCGAAGCTGCAGGCGCTTTTTCTGCTTGCCTTATAGGCTAAGTCTGGTAGTATCGCGCCTCCCAAAAACGACCCTGGTGCGGTACTCGGCAATAGATCGGGCGGCGGCACAACATTAAAGGCTAAAAATCATGAAAGCTGATATTCATCCAAATTACGTTGAAGTCACCGTAAACTGCAGTTGCGGTAACACCTTCAAAACCCGTTCTACCATAGGCAAAGATTTCCACGTTGATGTGTGTGGCTCTTGCCACCCTTTCTACACGGGCAAACAAAAAATCGTTGATACTGGTGGTCGTATTGATCGTTTCACCAAACGTTTCGGCAGCCGTATCGCAACCAAAAAAGATTAATCCACATCGGTTAATTTTTTGAACAATAAAAAGGCCGCAAGTGTTTCGCTTGCGGCCTTTTTATTGTGTTGAATTTTCATGTGAAGGGTTAAAACAACTCATCCGGCAGTGTGGTTTGCTCTTCAATAATATCGTCACTGCCACCTGCGGATGTTCGACCTGTGTCTTCGCCTAAAAACACTTCGAAAATGGCATCGGTGTCGCCCGGTAGCGCCGGTTTTCCGGTGGTGGGATTGATGCGCAAAGTGACTATGCCATCAGGTTGTCGAGGCAAGTTATCAGGAATGCCTTCCAACGCAACACCCATGTATTCCATCCAAATCGGCAAGGCTGCGGAGCTGCCAAACTCTTTACGACCCAAAGGTGTGTTCTGGTCGAAGCCCACCCAAACGCTAGTTGCCACCTTGGGGTTGTAACCTGAAAACCAAGTGTCTCTTGGCCCATTGGTTGTACCGGTTTTCCCCGCAAGATCATTGCGCTTCAGCTGCATCGCCAGTCGGCCAGTGCCTCGTTTCACGACATCTTTTAACATTGAGTCGATTAAATAAGCGATACGTTTATCCATAATTCTTGGCGCATCATGTTCAACATTGTTGACCGGAATCGGTGGCATCTCGACGCCATTTTCGGTGTAGATAGGGGTTGGTAAAGGCTCTTCACACACACGGCAAACTCGTTTGGGTTTTGCTTCAAAGACAGTCTCACCTTTTGCGTTTTCAATGCGTGTTATCAAGTAGGGTGAAATTTTGTAACCACCATTAGCGAAAGCAGAGTAAGCCGTTACCATCTGTAAGGGGGTGGCTTCATAAGTGCCTAATGCAATGGTGAGATCGCGGGTAAACTCTTTAGAGTTAAAGCCAAATCGATCAAAACTATCCAGTGCGGTTTGGATGCCAATCATTTGAAGGAGTCGAATTGATACCAGATTGCGAGAACGGTAGAGAGCTTGGCGCAAGCGCACAGGACCCATGAATTTTCCGTCATCGTTTTCAGGGCGCCAGGCTTTTCCTGATCCAGTATTTTCCAGCACTATTGGTGCGTCGTTAATGATGGATGCCGGTGTGAATCCATTCTCCAATGCTGCTGTATAAATCAAAGGTTTGAAGCTGGAGCCAGGTTGGCGATAACCTTGTACCGCGCGGTTGTAATGGCTTTGTTTGAAGTCAAAGCCACCTGCCAGTGCTTTGATGGCGCCGTCTTCTGGATCAAGAGAAACCAGTGCCGATTGCGCGGCTGGAACCTGACTGAATATCCATTGATTGTCAGCGTTTTTTTGAAGGCGGATGACATCGCCTTTTTTCAAAAATTGACCTGCAGATGTGTAAGCGGCGCCGCGACTGTTTTCGTTGATATAAGGTCGAACATTCGAAAGTCCATGCTCCCAGTGAACTTCATTTTGTTCGCCATTGGCAAACATGCTGATAAATGACTTTTCCTTCACATCCAAAACCACTGCAGGCTCTAGCCCTCCAAGGGACGGAATGTCCTGTAGCAAATCTTGCCAGTCAGCAAAATCAGGTTCGACAGATTCGGCAAAATGTTTTTCTGGTCCGCGATAGCCATGTCGATTGTCATAAGCCAGTAAACCGTTAACTATGGCGCGCTGAGCGGTTAACTGTAATCTGCTGTCCACCGTTGTATAGACTTTTAGTCCATCGCTGTAAGTGGCTTGTCCAAATTTGTCGAGAGCTTCTTGGCGAGCCATCTCTGCGATATAAGGCGCCTCTACTTCAAACAGTGTTCCATGATAGCTGGCTGTATTGGGTGAATTGACATTGGTTAAATAAGATTCCTTGTCTAAGTGACCCAATTCAAACATGCGCCCCAAAATCCAATTGCGGCGCGCAATGGATCTCTTAGGGTTAGCCAGGGGGTTCAATTTTGAAGGTGCTGCCAGAGTTCCGACGATAGATGCATACTCTGCAGCGGAAAGTTGAGTGATATCTTTGCCGTAATAAATCATCGCGGCAGATTGGATACCGTATGCGCCCTTTCCAAAAAACATCTTGTTGTTAAACAGCTCCAGAATTTCTTCTTTGGTGAATCTGCGTTCAATTTGAATGGATAAGAGAATCTCATTGATTTTTCGGGTGAATTTTTGATCTCGGGTGAGAAAAAAATCGCGTGCCAATTGCTGTGTAATGGTGCTTCCGCCAGACTGTATCTCACCCGATTTCAATATTTGTGAAGCTGCGCGCAACATCCCTTTCAGAGAAACGCCATGATGGCTGAAGAATTCAGCGTCTTCAGCAGACAGTAATGCTTTTAGATAAAGTGGTGGAATTTGTTGATAGGTTAATGGTGTGCGACGCTGTTCACCAAACTCACCAATTAATTTGCTATCGCTTGAATAAATACGGAGTGGAGTCTGTAATTGAACTTGCCGTAAGGTGTCGACTGACGGCAGTTTGGGGGCTAAATAGAGATAAAGGCTCGAAACTGTCACCAAGGTAACACTTACGCCGGTGAGTAACAGCCACAAAATGATACTCAAGATGGATTTTTTACTGAACATTTTTTCTATACGAATTAATAGGTTAGCGAAATACTGCAAGTTTCGCGGCATTATACGGGCTTTTTAACTGTTTACATATCAATTGCTTTGTTGCAGGCTTAAGTTAAAGTGCTATAACATGAACAACGTCTAAGTTACGGAAATAGATAGAAAAATGGGCATTCTAAGTTTCCTTGATAAAAAGGCTAAGCCGGTTGTGGGGCTGGATATCAGCTCAACCTCGGTCAAGCTATTGGAGCTGACTCGCAGTGGTGATCGTTACCGTGTCGAGGCTTACGCCGTCAAACCTCTGCCGCCGAACGCGGTGGTGGAAAAGAACATTGCTGATCCGGCAGCTGTCGCTGAGGTCATAAAATCACTTATCAAACAATCCAAGTGCAAATCCAAGTATGCCGCAGTTGCGGTTGCGGGTTCTGCGGTCATCACTAAAGTTATTGATATGCCGTCGGATCTCAATGAAGACGCAATGGAAAATCAGATTATTGCTGAGTCCGATCAATACATCCCCTTTCCACTCGAAGAAGTGTTAATTGATTGGGAAGTTCAAGGTGTTTCGCCTCGGAACCCTGAGCAGGTTGAAGTTTTACTTGCAGCCTGTCGTCGGGAAAATATCGAGTTGCGTCAGCAAGTATTGGCTGAAGCTGAATTGACAGCAGAAAAAGTGGATATCGAAGTTTATTGCATGGAACGTGCCTTCGAAATGATCGCCGAGCAACTGGAAGATCAGGGTGGGCAAGTTGTTGCGGTGGTTGATATAGGCGCGTCCATGACCACGCTGAGCGTGATAGTGGATGGTAAAACAGTCTATACCCGCGAACAACTTTTCGGCGGTAAACAACTGACAGAAGAAATACAGCGTCGCTACGGCTTGTCTCGGGAAGAGGCTGGCTTGGCAAAAAAACAAGGCGGATTGCCGGATGATTATGAAATGGAAGTGTTAACACCATTCAAAGAGTCGGTGGTTCAGCAGGTCACGCGCTCGTTGCAATTCTTCTTTTCTGCGAGTCAATACAATGATGTCGACTATATTATTTTGGCGGGTGGCGTCGCGTCGCTTGAGGGTCTTAGCAGTCTCATAGAGGAAAAAATCGGAACCCAAACTCTGGTGGCTAATCCTTTCGCCCGCATGTCGGTTTCTTCTCGTGTGAACGCCGTTGCGCTCGCAAATGATGCGCCTTCACTGATGATAGTGACTGGCTTGGCAATGAGGAGTTTCGACTAATGGCAAAGATTAATTTATTGCCTTGGCGTCAGGCATATCGTGAAGAAAAGAAACGTGAATTTGTTAGCATCTTGTTGGCGGTGGGGCTCCTGTCAGCGTTTGTATCCTATCTGTGGATTACCAGTGTTGACTCTGCCATTCAAAATCAAAACGCGCGTAACAAATTGTTAAGTGATGAAATTGCGAAGCTTGAGTTACAGGTCAAAGAAATTGCAGAGATAAAAAAAATCCGTGCTGATTTGTTGGCAAGAATAAAAGTGATTCAGGATCTCGAAGGAACACGTCCAGTGATTGTTCGATATTTTGACGACTTTGTAAGAGCAGTCCCTGATGGCGTCTACATCACTCAAATGAGTAAAAAAGCAGGCGTTATCACGATTGAAGGGGTTGCTGAATCCTACAACCGAGTGGCGTCCTTTATGAGAGAGCTGGATGAGTCAGATTGGTTTGCTGATCCTAAATTGTTTTCCGTTGCGGCTTCACCGAAAGATGGGGATCAGGCAAACAGCTTTCGTATGACCGTTAATACATCGGCACCGCTTGATGCGGCGGCTGAATCTCCCGCGGGAGGTAAGAAATAATGTCTATTGAAACGACAATACAACAGCTAAAAGATTTCGATCTTAACAATATTGATTTCAATCGTGCTGGTGTTTGGCCTCTTCCCGGAAAGGTTTTTGTCTGCCTTTTGCTTTCTGCATTGATCCTATTCCTTTCCTATTATCTGTGGGTCAGTGATCTGAAAGACGAGTTGGCTGCTGTGTCTGCCAAAGAGGCAGGTTTAAAAGAAACCTTTAAAAATAAAAGCTATGAAGTAGCGAATCTTGAAGCTTATAAATCCCAGATGGCCGAAATGGATGCGACTTTTCAAAAGTTGCTTTCGCGGTTGCCGCAGAAAACCGAGATCGCTGGATTGCTCGAAGATATAGGTAGCAAAGGAAAAGAAAGCGGCCTGGCTATTAATAGTTTGGGAATTCAAAATGAAGTGGTTGCTGAGTATTACATTGAGGTGCCTATAGGGATCAAAGTCAAAGGCGGTTATCACGATTTAGGTGGCTTTGTCAGTGGTATTGCAAGCCTGCCGCGAATTGTCACCTTGCATGATTTCTCTATTTCGAGATCAGGGCAAAGCCAAACCCTCGATATGGATATATTAGCAAAGACATATCGCTACAAGACGCCTGATAATAATGCTAAAACTAAGGTGAAGGGAAAAGAAAAAGGGAGGAAAAAATAATGAAACTATATAACCCCCGTCAACCATTGGTTTTGATTCTTTGTGCTTTGATTGCAGCCTGCAGTAATGAACAGGAGCATAAAGATCTGCATGAGTTCATGGTGGAAACGCGCAATCGCCCTTCAGGTGAGGTGCCCAGTTTACCCCCATTCGTTCCCTATCAGCCCTTTGCCTACTCGGCTTCGACATTAAGAAGTCCATTTGAGAAACCTGTGGTGGTTGACGAAACAACTGTCAAGGGTGGAAGGACGGTCATGCCTGATCTAACAAGAGCACCGGAGTTTTTGGAGGGTTTCAATATAAGCTCTCTTAAAATGGTTGGCTCGGTCACGCGATCAGGTACCGTATGGGCATTGATTGATAACTCGGAAGGTAGCGTTGTTAGGGCGACAGTGGGTAACCATATCGGAAAAAACTACGGCAAAATTATTTCGGTTACATCATCTCAAATTGAAGTAATGGAAATTGTGTCGAACGGTGTTGGTGGTTGGGTTGAAAGCCCTAGAATTATTAAATTGGAAGAGAAGGAATAAGCAAGATGACTGCTCCATTTTCCTTGAGGTTTAGTATGCGTACTTTGGTGATTGTTGTATTGAGTTTGGTTGCTCCGCTGACCTTGGCAAGCACTTTGAAAAAAGTCGATGTTGCCCAGCTTCCGGGAGATAAATTTGAAATCCGCATGGCTTTTGACGAGGCGCCACCAGAGCCTAAAGGTTATACCATTGAAAGGCCAGCGAGAATTGTTCTTGACTTCCCTGATGTTGATAGCTCGCTCAAGGAGCGTCGTATACCACTGGCTGTTCCAAATGGACAAAGTGCTATGGTGCTGACAAGTGATGGGCGTACACGACTCATTGTTAATCTTGACGCTCTTGCTGCCTACTCTACCCGTTCAGAGGGGACAGACTTCATTATTGAGGTAGGTTCTACGGGTGGGGTGGCCACTTCAGGCCCTAGCACGAGCGTTAACATATCAAAGCAAGCCCAACCCACGTCATCCGGTCAGCCGCAAATTGATAGTGTTGATTTCCGTCGAGGCGAGGCGGGTGAAGGTAGGATAGTGTTGGGATTATCCAACACCAAAATATCAGCAAATTTAATCGGTACAGGCGCAGGTGTTCGTCTCACATTCAAAGATGCTTGGTTGCCTCCTGAGCTTCGTCGCCGTTTGGATGTATTGGATTTTGCTACCCCTGTTTCCGTTATTGGTGCTGCCCAAGAGGGTGACAATGTTGTCTTTAATATCTCAGCGGGAGGTGATTTTGACTATCTCGCCTATCAAACCGACAAAGAATATGTGGTCAGCATCAAGCCTCTAACCGAACGTGAAAAGACAGAAAAGAAAAAAGAATTTTCCTATGTTGGCGATAAATTATCTTTGGATTTTCAAGATATTGAAGTCAGAGCCGTATTGCAGATTATTGCCGATTTTACGAATTTGAATTTGGTTGCAAGTGATACAGTGGGTGGTCGCATCACGCTTAGATTGCAAAGTGTGCCTTGGGATCAAGCCCTTGACTTAGTGCTAAAAACGAAAGGTTTAGATAAGCGTTTAATTGGGAATGTCATGATGGTGGCTCCCGCAGCAGAAATTGCCGAACGGGAACGCAGAGAAATAGAAACCAAAAAGCAATTGGAAGAGCTGGCTCCACTTCGAACCGAGTACATTCGTGTCCGTTATGCAAATGCGCGTGATATGTTTGCGTTGTTTGCTGGTAACTCTGGTAAGGGAGGGGTGAATGGAGGAGCAGGAGATCGTAGCCAAGGCAGCCTCACAACCCAAAGCGTTCTTTCTGAAAGAGGCTCGGGTACTGTCGATGAAAGAACCAATTCCATTATTATCACCGATACATCTGACAGAATTGAAGCTTTTAAGCGGTTGGTTGACCAGATTGATATCCCTATTCGTCAAGTGATGATTGAGGCGCGAATTGTGGTTGCCAATAATAATTTCCAACGTGAGCTCGGCATTCGATGGGGTGGTATTGCATACAATGCGAATGAGGATAGGATTGTAGAACTTGCCGGCTCTCAAACTGGTTTAGCAGGTGGTTCCGGTGATGGACCTACTGAGTTTTTTAACGATTTAACTGATATAGATCCGGTCACAGGCAATTTTGATGAGTCTACACAGGCAGTTGTTGATTTAACTAACAA
>JACCEA010308924.1_pt1 | contig 17259 bp, 17 predicted proteins | sample 7449851 | NCBI WGS metagenome assembly JACCEA01 (sample SAMN15323453, study PRJNA562643) | freshwater metagenome | isolation source: river surface water | place: USA:Blue River Watershed | collected 2017-08-18
CGATCTGGGCTAGGGCTGTGTCCAACGCTTTTTGGCGTTCGCTGTTGGCTTTGTCTTGTGCTGCATCATTAGCTTTATTACTTTTTTCAGTAGCCACGTACATTCCTTTCGATAGAACGTCCTGCGAAATGCAGTTCGTTTGGTGTGCGGCCCAGAAGGTACGGAGACCCAACGACGGTCTGTAGATCCTCTACATCGAGTGTGGAGAAGCGCTACAGGCGGAGGTTGGAACCGCTCTGGTTGTACAGTGATAGTTTATCCGAACATCTGTTCGAAAGGTATCAGGCGCCACTGACACGAAATAAGCGTGTCGTCCAGCCATACTTGGGCGGTGTTGATCCTGCTGCCACCTTCGGAGAAGAAATCCCCTACCGCCGCAGCTGCGATCCAGGTTTATACGGGGGTCTTATACGCCGCCCTTGGGTGGCAGAGCCTTTCAAGGGCCCAACAGAAGTTGGCCCAGGACAGCTTGATCATTATCTCGGCCAAATACGGAGCCTTGAGACCGTTAGATCCTATTGAGCCCTACAAGGAAAAGATCGTGAATAAGAAGATGTCCCCCAAGGTTGCTGCGGTTCTAGATGGAGTTACAACTGAACTAATAATTGATTGCCGCTCATCAACGTATCAAACGGTATGGCAATCCCCTATCCACAAAACTGTCGAGGTCAAAGTTTTCACAACTATTGATGGGCAGAAAAAGGTAATCACTCATATGTCCAAGAAAACACGTGGAGAAGTTACACGACATATTATTGAAAATGGCGAGGACATCACAACGCCACAACAGTTACAAGCAATTATTTCGAAAAGCTTTACTTGCGAATTAATCGAGGCGACAGATAAAGCGCCCTGGGTTCTAGAGGTTTTTGCTAACGACTTTCTATGATGCAATAAACGCGGTCTTCTTGATAAGTTCGACAGTTAATGTTGGATAGTTCCACATAATCACATGTGCACAATTATCGACCACGATCCATCTCGAATGTGCAGGGGCAACACTTTTTTCTTGTGCAATCTCCTCAGGCAAAGTCAGATCGGAATCACCAAAAACTACCGAAAGCTTAACTTTTTCCGGCACAACAGATTCAAATCGACGTCCATTTGCACCATGCCACATCGGCATGTATCCCTTTGATCGTGCCATCGCAATTACTGAATCACGGCAAGACTCAAAACTTAACTCACGCCACAAATGTGTAATCTTCTTATAGCCAATAGCTTTCAGCACTGGGATTCGATATGCGGTTTTCATAAAGTACTGTGAAATTTTTGCAAGTATGCGGGCATCAAGACTTGGAGGCAGTAATCGCTTGGGTTGTTGATGCCACAAACCCGCTGGCGCTAATGCGGTAACACTTAAGACATTATCGGGAGCAACCGCTGCCATTTCTAATGAAATCCACCCACCGAGTGAATTCCCGGCCACATGCATCTTCTCGACCTTCATTTCAGAAACCATGTAATTCACAATCGCTTGAGCCAGAGAGCGTGGATCCATTTCTTCACCTTGATTAAGGGGCGCATCACCATGGCCTGGAAGGTCTATTGCATAGACGGTAAAGCTCTCCTGCAATTGCGGCACAAGGCTCTTCCAAATACTTCCGGCAGATCCCAATCCATGCACAAGGACAAGTGCTGGGTTGTTAAGGTCTTGGGTATAACGGTGGGATCCAATAGGCATTTTAGTACTTGTATTTTTCTGTCTCAGCTGGATGGGCTTTGCATACCGCTTTCCAAATCACATCAGGCTCTAAGCCGGCGGCTAAGGCCTCATTAACGCTTTTGCTTCCAAGTTCGGAGATCGCAATATCTGAAGAGAAAGATGCCGCCCATGAATCGCCAAATGACAAAGTGATTCGCTCACGTAGATCAGAGATTCGCAATTGAAGATATGCCTTGCGCCTGGAGTCGGGATTGTTCAGGAGACAAGGGATGTAACGCCTGTCCCAAAAGCCATCGAATAACAAGTTCTGCCTTTTTCTCATCTGATAACAGATGAGTAAGTGCAACTGTGAAAGCTCTCCATAAAAGATGATCATGTGCCGACAACACACCGGTCAGAAACTCTGGATCATTACGGCGCATAGCCGCGAGCGCGGGATCGTTTGAAACTTGAAGAGAAAGTAGTTCCAAAGCATCAGCTACATCTTTGGTATCTTGAATCAAGAGAACTAGACGTTCAAGCTCTGATTCACACAGCGCAAGAAGCACACTTTCCTTGTCGCGGTAATGGTTGTACAGAGTCGCTCTGGAAACCTCTGATGCATCTGCAATCTCAATCATGGACATTTTCTTTAATCCAGTGGTTGAAATTAAACCCTTTGTGGCCTCAAGAATTGCGTTTTGTGTACGGCGGTGAGTTGCTACTTGTGGCGCGTACTTGTTAAGCGGCATCGACAACAGTGAGAGTTACGCCCTCACGGCTCTTGAGCTCTGCAGATACATCGCTAAACACACCAGACAAAGAAAGGCCAAGTGCTGAACAGATTGCATTGAGCAGTTCAGATGAAGCTTCCTTTTGTCCGCGTTCAACCTCAGATAGGTACCCCAGCGAGACTCGGGCATCACGGGCAACATCGCGCAAGGTACGACCTTGTGCGGTGCGGGCAGAGCGAAGGGTCTGTCCAACAGCTTCACGTAATAGAACCATGGTCATACCCTTCCTCTCTTCCTTTAAATCTCGATCTACCAGCAAGCGTTTATGCTCGATGTCTAAGGATACGGGCAAAGCTTGCGATCGCGCTTGATGTAGCTGCGTTTCGCACAGATTCACGTTCACCTGAAAGGGAGAGCTCGATCGTTTGGCTAATTGGTCCTTCGATAGCAACCCAGACCGCACCTACAGGATGTCCATCCAATGGATTGGGTCCTGCTACACCGGTTGTACCAATCGCCCAGGTGGTTCCAAAGGATTTGATAGCGCCCTTGGCCATCGCTACCGCGACCTCCTCGCTAATGACAGTGTGCTTCTCAATCAAGGCGGGATCGATACCTAAATGAGAAACCTTTATTTCATCGCGGTATGCGGTTACTCCACCTACAAAAACATCTGATGCACCAGAAATTGTAACTATCGCAGAGCTGACAGCTCCTGCGGTCAAGGATTCAGCGGTGCTGATTGTTTCCCCACGTTGGCGCAGGTGTTCAACGATCTCGGCGGCAAAGCCGATAATCTCATTTGAAAGCGCCATCAGAGATCTCTCTTCTACTTCTTCTTGGAAGTAAGTGCAGAGTTTACATAGTAAACACCTGTAAAGATAGTAAGAAAAATCGCTACATACATAAATCCATCACGGAACCAAAATAGGCTCTCATCTAGAGGCAAAATGTAGAAACCGACGCCAAAGCCCTGCATCATCGCTTTGATCTTTCCGCCACGGTTTGCAGGAATAACGCCACGCTTAATAACAACTAATCGAAAAACAGTAATGCCAATTTCACGGCTCAAAACAACGATCGTCATCCACCATGGCATTCTGTCAAGAATTGAGAGCGAGACCATCGCCGTGCCAATCATGAACTTGTCTGCGACTGGATCTAAAAACTTTCCGAACTCTGTAATCGTTCCACGACTACGGGCTAACTTGCCATCTAATACATCTGACATTCCTAAAATGAAAAATACACACCAGGATATGTACTGCCAGGTTGTGTCATCTCCCCCATTTTTAAAGAGCGTGTATGCACCGACCGGCACAAAAAGCAGCCGCATGACAGTGATGAAGTTGGGAGTTATAAATGCTGGTAGCTTCATAGCGGCTTAGCCACCAAATCTGCGCCCATCGAATCAATTACAACAGCATCTACATATTGACCAACGTGAAAATCAGTTCCGATAAAGGTTGTGGTTCCATCTACCTCTGGGCCCTGATGGGCGGCACGACCCTCTTGGAGCTCTGCATCCTCAATTAAAACTCGGACATTCTCGCCGATTCGTGCCTGAGCCCGCAGTGAAACCATCTCATCAGCCAAAGATGACAAGGTCTCAACACGTTGAGCGATGATGTCAGCTTCAACCTTATCTGACAGGTTTAAGGCCTCAGTATTGTCCTCATCTGAGTAACCAAATACTCCAACGGCATCTAGCTTTGCCTGAGTAATGAAGTTTGCAAGATCATCAAAATCTTCCTGTGTCTCACCTGGAAAACCAACAATAAAGTTAGAGCGAATTCCAGCCTCAGGTGATAAAGCTCGAATTTGGCTAATCAGATGGAGGAACTTTTCAGTGTCACCAAAGCGGCGCATGCGGCGCAAAACTGTAGGGCTTGTGTGTTGAAAAGAAAGATCAAAATAAGGAGCTGTTTTATCTGTCGCGATCATCGCTTGTAGCAAAGTTGGTCGCATCTCTGCAGGCTGAAGGTATGAAAGTCGAACCCGTTCTACTCCAGGTAAAGCAGCGATTTCAGGCAGAATCTTCTCCATCAACTGAAGATCACCTAAATCTTTTCCGTAAGAAGTTGTGTTCTCGCTGACTAAGAACATTTCAGATACGCCATTTTCAGCAAGCCAACGAGCCTCCGCGATAATCTCGGTTGGGCGACGAGAAATAAATGAACCTCTAAAGTATGGAATTGCACAGAAGGAACAACGTCGGTCACAACCAGAAGCGATCTTCAGTGGTGCCCATGGCGCATTTCCTAAACGCTTACGAGAAAACTCTTCCTCCTGACGAGCATCTGCTCTTTCAGCAGGTGCGATAGGAAGCAAGGCTCGGCGATCACGTGGAACATGAGCTTTATGTGATTCGCCAGCGACAATTGATTGCAAGCGAGCAGAGATATCTTTGTAATCATCAAAGCCTAAGATCGCATCAGCTTCCGGAAGCGCTTCAGCTAACTCATTTCCATATCGCTCTGCCATGCAACCAACAGCAACAACTGCCCGAGTTGTTCCATGACCTTTCAGAGAATTAGCCTCAAGGAGAGCATCCACCGAGTCTTTTTTCGCCGATTCGATAAAGCCACAAGTATTTACTAATGCAACTTCGGCAGATTCAACATCATCTACCAAGGTCCAGCCATCGGCGGCCAAGCGCCCTGCGAGCTCCTCGGAATCTACTTCATTACGTGCGCACCCTAAAGTGACTACTGCAACTGTGCGCTTCATTTGCACAATCTTACAGTGCTGAAGGGGATTAGGAATCTACTCCGTACGACACGCTAACAACCTGACCATCAGCACCCAAAGAACCAACATTTTCCCCATTAACAGATAGATCTACTCCACCAGCATTGCCAATTTTCAGATTTAATTGTTGATCTGTCGTAAATGTCTTTGTGGTTCCAGCTGAAATTTGACCGCTAAATAATGTTCTGCCGGTTGCATCAGAGACAAAGAGCCAGCTCTTGGCGCGCGTTGCCGAGATAACTACTTCAACCCCTTTGCCGGTTGAAATTGTTGGTTCTTCAGTAGGTACAACCTCTTCAACCGCGGTTGCCTCTGGCGTTACCTCAGCTGTTGGAGTTGGAGAAACACTTTCCTCAATTAACGCTGGAATATCTGGTGTTGAGTTATTTGAAATAATTATTTGTGCAAGGCCTGCGACAAACAAAGATGCCACTGAAATCGTCGCAAGCGCTTTCCAGGAAACCTTGTGTGCCTCACTCGGCTCTCGCATCACACTATTTTCAACCAACAGATCCTGCATGGACCGATCCACATGCATCTGCTCATCTTCAAAGGCTGCTATAAAAATTTGAGGATCTACATTTAATTTCGCTGCAATATTTCTGATGTGGCCGCGCGCGTAAGTTTCTCCGCCGCATTGAGAAAAATTGTCTGATTCCATCTGTTGAAGCAATGGACCGCGAATATTTGTGGCTGCAGAAAGATCATCGATGCTAAGGCCAGCATCCTTACGCGCCTTAGTGATCATTGATCCGAGTGACATAGAAATTCCTCAATGCAGCCCATAGGTGAGGTTTAAGTGTAAGTCGTGAACGGTCAGGGTGACTAGGCGTCGGAGTGAGTTATAGGGGTGAATCTCACCCCACCCCCGCTTAATTCATCTGATGTTAATAATCGCGAAGGGTGGCAAGAACTGAATCAAGTTCATCAGGCTTAACCATCACCGTACGTGCCTTGGATCCTTCAGATGGACCAACGATTCCTCGTGACTCCATAAGATCCATCAAGCGACCAGCCTTTGCAAAACCAACTCGCAACTTTCGCTGCAACATAGATGTAGATCCAAATTGAGTTCCTACAACTAGTTCAACCGCCTGACACAAAATATCTAAATCATCACCGATCTCTTTATCAACCATCTTCATTTGATTGACCGGAGCTGTGACATCATCACGATAACGTGGCTTTAACTGCTTCTTAACATGAGTAGTGACCGCTTCAATTTCGCGCTCTGAAACATATGCACCTTGAATTCTGATCGCGCGGCTTGCACCCATCGGTATAAAGAGTCCATCTCCTTGGCCAACTAGCTTTTCAGCACCAGGGCTATCCAAAATAACTCGGCTATCTGCGAGAGAGCTTGTCGCAAAGGAAAGTCGTGATGGCACATTTGCCTTAATTAAACCGGTGACAACATCTACAGATGGTCGCTGAGTTGCAAGCACTAAGTGAATACCGGCAGAACGTGCCAACTGTGTAATGCGTACAACTGATTCTTCTACCTCTTTAGCCGCGACCATCATGAGATCTGCAAGCTCATCAATAATCACCAATAGATATGGATAAGGCTCAACTGTTCTATCGCTACCTTCGGGTACTGAAACCTTTCCGGCACGAACCGCCTTATTAAAATCATCAATATGTCTAAAGCCAAATGTAGAAAGATCTTCATAACGAAGATCCATTTCACGAACAACCCAAGTAAGCGCATCAGCAGCCTTCTTAGGATTGGTGATGATCGGTGTTATCAAATGCGGAATACCCTCATAGGCGGTTAGCTCTACACGCTTTGGATCAATAAGCACAAGCCGTACATCATCAGGTGTTGATCTCATCAAAATTGATGTGATCATCGAGTTGATCATTGATGACTTTCCGGCACCCGTTGCTCCTGCAACCAAAAGGTGTGGCATCTTGGCAAGGTTTGCACAAACAAAGTTACCTTCGACATCCTTACCCAAAGCCACAAGCATTGGGTGTAAATCTTGACCTGCAACGGTTGAGCGTAAAACATCACCTAATGCGACGATCTCACGATCAGAATTAGGAATTTCGATTCCCACCGCAGACTTACCTGGGATAGGAGAAAGAATTCGAACATCACTGCTTGCGACTGCGTAGGAAATATTTTTAGCAAGCGCGGTAATTCGTTCAACTTTAACCGCATTTCCAAGTTCAACCTCATAACGTGTAACAGTTGGTCCACGCATGAAACCGGTGACCTTGGCATCGATTTCAAACTGCAAGAAAACTTCAGTCAAGGCCGCTACGACTAGATCATTGGCCTTACTCTTGGCCTTTGCTGCCGGTCCTGCTCGCAAAATATCTGGTGCAGGTAGCTCGTACTTAACATCTGCGGTCAATAGCAACTGCTCTGGTCGCTTTACCGCAACGGTACTTTCACCTGTTTGAGCCACTTGAGGCAAAGGCTCTTCGACGGGAAACTCCTCATCAAAGCTCTCTTCGTCAAGCTCTTCCACTTCTTCATCTGCTGGAAGGTTCCACGCAGCAACGACAGGTGATTCAAAGGGAGGTGTATCGGTGACTTCAAAATCTTCTACAACTTTTTCTGTTCGCTCAGGACGCTTAGACCATAACCAACTACTTGCAGATGTTATTCGGGCAAAGAGCTCATTGACCGGGGTCGCGGTAATAACCAAAACTCCAAAAACAAAAACTATTAACAAGACAGGGTATGCCAACACAGATGTCATCAAACTTACTAGTGGTGAAGAAACGCCATATCCAAGCCAACCTCCACCTTCGCGAATCGCAGTTGCTCCAGTTCCAACTGAACCGTTGAGAAGGTGTGCTAATCCTGTTGAAGAGAGCAATAAAGCTAGCGTTCCAACAATGATTCGACCCGTTGCCTTTGAATCCTCAGGCACTCGGAACAATCTAAATGCAAAGTAAATTAAAACAATTGGCGTAAAGAAGCCGATCCGACCAAATCCACCGTAAATTACCGAGTAAACCGCGCGCCCCACAAAATTATCTGAATGAAACCAAGTACCGGCAGTAGCAACCAGCGCCAAAATTAAAATGAGAAAAGCTAAACCATCGCGTTGGTGAGCAGGGTCTAAATCACGTGCTCCTCGGGCAAGGAATCGAACACCACTTCCCAGAGATTTTGCGATGAAACGCCAGAAAGATGAAAGGCCACGACCCAGAGCTCCGCCTACAGCTCCGGTCTTACTTTTTGCCTTTTTCCTTTTAGCCACACGCCCGATCGTAAAGGGTCGGCAATTTCTTACCTACTAGGCGCGCCGCTACTTAAACTTCAATAACGACAGGGACAATCATCGGCTTTCGGCGATGCTCTCCCCCAACCCAGCCACCAATAGTTTTTCTAACAATCTGAGAAAGCTGATGGGTTCCATTGTTTCCATCGGCTACAGCAATCGCCAATGCTTTTTCAATTCTCATCTTTACCTCATCAAACATCGCAGCATCTTCATTAAAGCCTCGTGCATGGATATCAGGGCCTGCAACAATCTTGCCGCTTTGTGAATCAATGACGACTACACAGGAGATAAAGCCTTCTTCGCCCAGAATGCGACGATCCTTCAACGAGCTTTCAGTGATGTCACCGATGCTCTGCCCATCAACAAATACAAAGCCAACAGGTACCGCTCCAACAATCTCTGCTTCATGATCCACCAAGTCAATGACAACACCATTATCAACAATAAAAGTGTTGCCCCGCGGAACTCCAGATTGAATTGCAAGCTCAGCATTGGCTTTGAGATGTCGCCATTCGCCGTGAATTGGCATTACATACTTTGGCTTAACAATGTTGTAGCAATACAACAGCTCTCCGGCAGCAGCATGTCCTGAAACATGCACCATTGCATTTGCCTTGTGAACTACCTTTGCACCAAATCGTGTCAACTCATTAATTACGCGAAATACAGAGTTTTCATTTCCGGGAATCAAGGATGATGCCAAAATAACTGTGTCGCCCTCACCTACCCGGATTTGGTGGTCGCCATTGGCCATACGTGAAAGAGCAGCCATCGGCTCTCCTTGTGACCCTGTGCAGATTAAGACAACATTGTCATCGTATTGATCAAGATCCTTTGCATCGATAACTAGATCTGCAGGAACATGGAGATAACCCATATCTTCTGCGATCTTCATGTTGCGAACCATGGATCTTCCAATAAACACAACTTTGCGACCATGTTGAGCTGCAATATCTATAACCTGCTGAACGCGGTGCACATGTGAAGAAAATGAGGCGACAATTACACGGCGGCGAGTAGATGAGATAACTCGATTGAGCGCTGGCATGATTTCACGTTCAGATGGAGTAAATCCTGGAACATCGGCGTTAGTTGAATCAACCATGAATAGATCAACACCTTGCTCACCTAGACGTGCAAAGGTTCGTAGATCAGTAATGCGGCCATCCAACGGAAGTTGATCCATTTTGAAATCACCAGTTGCTAAAACACGACCTGCATCGGTGTTGATTACGACAGCAAGTGCATCTGGAATTGAGTGATTAACGGCAACGAACTCGAGGGTAAATGGTCCGATGTCTTCAGTGCCGCCCTCTCGGACCTCGCGGGTCAAAGGAGAGATTCTGTGCTCTTTAAGTTTTGCGGTAATCAAGGCCAGGGTTAACGCCGATCCATAGATCGCGATATCGCCACGTTCACGTAGTAAGTATGGAACCGCGCCAATGTGATCCTCGTGGCCATGAGTTAAAAATATGCCTACAACATCATGCAAACGATCTCGGATATATGAGAAATCAGGCAGGATTAAATCGATACCTGGTTGATTTTCTTCCGGAAACAAAACTCCGCAATCAACAATGAGCAGCTTTGATTTGTATTCAAAAACCGTCATATTACGACCGATTTCAGTTAAACCACCCAGTGCCACAATACGTAAAGCACCTGCAGCTAAAGCTGGCGGAGTGCTTAAGTTTGGATGTGGATGATTCATTAGTTAACTGCGACGCCACCAGCGCGCAGATCATCGCGCAACTGCGCAATCTGAGCATCTGTTGCATCGACGAGTGGAAGACGAGTGTGGCCACCTGGTAGGCCCATAAGTGTCAGTGCCGCTTTAGTAAGAATCGCACCTTGCGTACGGAAGGTTCCTGTGTAAACCGGCAAAAGCTTTTGGTGAATCTCTAGCGCGCGAGCAGAGTTGCCGGCAAACCATGCATCCAAAAGTTCACGCAAATCCTTTCCTACAGTGTGACCACACACAGAAACAAAACCAACTGCGCCAACAGAAAGTAATGGAAGATTAAGGATGTCATCACCTGAATAAACAGGAATTCCACAACGCTTGATAACCCATGATGTTGATGCAACATCTCCCTTTGCATCCTTGAGCGCAACAATCTTTGGATGTTCTGAAAGGCGCACAATTGTGTCGGGCTCGATTGGAACTCCGGTGCGACCTGGAATGTCATAAATCATTACAGGTAAATCTGTTGCGTCAGCAACTGCCCGGAAGTGTGCCTCGATACCTGCTTGAGGAGGTTTGTTGTAATAAGGGGTTACAACTAACAATCCATCAGCGCCAGCGTTTTCGGTTCGCTTTGCCTGATTGATTGAGTATTCAGTTTCATTGTCACCAGCACCTGACAAAACAGTGATCTTGGATCCAACGGTGTTTCGAACAACGCGGATGATCTCCTCTTTCTCAGAGGATTTAGTTGTTGGTGCTTCACCAGTTGTTCCATTAACAACAATTCCATCATGGCCATTTGCCACTAAATGCGCTGCAAGGGTTTCGATACCCGCCCAGTCGATCGCCCCATCTTTTGTGAATGGGGTAACCATTGCCGTCAGAAGACGTCCAAAAGGGGCAGCCGTAGTCATGCGCCGAACTCTACCCGTATTAAGGGGCGACTCGTCCAGACTTTTCAAAGGCTGCGTATGTAAGTGGCATTAATTTTGCAAATTCCACCTCCATTTTCTCTGCAACCATCTCAATTTCACGTTGAGGGTAGCTTGGGAAGTGAGAGCCTTCGCGGCCAGTACGCAACGATAGGAAGTTCATCAACGCACGAGCGTTCATAGTTACATACATCGATGAGTATGTTGCTACCGGTAGCACCGCACGAGCAACCTCGCGTGCAACTCCGGCTTCGAGCATCTTCACATAACTTTCATATGCAACTACATAAGCAGCCTTCATTGATTTCACGGTGATATCAAACTGTTCCTTGGTGCCATCAACAAATGTGTAAGCGCCGGTCTTTCCAACCTGAACTAACTTACGTTCTGCAGATGGAATATAGAAAACAGGCTTTAGTTCACGATAGCGACCACTCTCTTCATTGTAGGAAGCGATGCGATGGCGCATGAATTCACGGAAGACAAAGATTGGTGCCGAGATAAAGAAGGTCATTGATGTGTGTTCAAATGGTGAGCCATGTCGTTCGCGAGCAAGATAGTTGATCAATCCAGCAGAACGTGCTGGATCTTCACCGATCTCATCCATCGATTGCTCACCAGCTGTAGAAACACGAGCTGCCCAAATAACATCTGCATCACTTGCACTGGATTTAACCAGTTCAACGGTCACATCATCGCGGTAAATAATCTCTTCACTCATGGTCGCACCCTATCCAGTAGCCCCTATGTGCCTATGGATTTATACGGCACAATAGCCGCGTGTCCAAAGTTGCCTCCGCCACTTTCAGGGATTCCCTGAGCGTTTCCCTGACCGTTGGGGCATATGGCGTTGCTTTTGGTGCTGCAGCAGTAGCCAATGGATTTTCAGTACTTCAGAGCTGTTTGCTATCCCTTCTAACTTTTTCAGGTGCATCTCAATTTGCAGTCATTGGCGTGATTGGTGCCGGTGGATCCGCGGTCAGCGGCATTGCAACCGCATCATTGTTGGGTGTTCGAAATGCTTTATATGGAGTAATCATGGCTCCGCGTTTACAGGTTAAAGGTTGGAAACGGGTTGTTGCTGCACAAGTAACGATCGATGAATCAACTGGTGTCGCTCTTGGTCAAGAGCCACGTGGTGTCGATGCAATGCGAAAAGGATTTTGGTACACAGGTATTGGTGTATTTATCTTCTGGAATCTCTTCACTTTGGCAGGTGCATTAGGCGCTCAAGCCATGGGAGATATACGAGCCTTTGGATTAGATTCCGCGGTTCCGGCTGCATTTCTCGGCTTGGTATGGCCGCGTTTGACTGGAAATTTTGAACGAGTTCTAGCGATTGGTTGTGCAATCTTTGCAATTGCCATGACCCCAATACTTCCGGCTGGTTTACCGATCATCGCTACCGCATTTATCGCAATTGCAATTGGGTTGAAGCGGTGAGCGGCCAGACTATGACAACACTGTGGATCGCAACTATTGGAACAAGCCTCGTGGCATTTCTACTGAAGTACTCGGGGCATTCTGTGCCAGAGCGTTGGCTTTCCCATCCCAAGATTCAAAAGATCAACGCATTGATCCCAATCGCATTGCTCAGCGCATTAGTCTCCGTACAAAGTTTTTCGGAAAAATCCCAGCTGATGATTGATCAACGTTTAGTTGGTTTATCGGTAGCAATCATCGCCTTAATGCTCAAGGCGCCTTTTCCAGTAGTCGTACTTTCCGCCGCTCTATCGTCGGCAGCGGTCTACAACTGGCTTTAGATAATTCCTAAGGATTGAAGTTTTGCCTTTAGATCATTATCTGATGGCTCGGTTAGATGTGTTCCATCTGAGAAAACAATTACCGGAATTGATTTAGCTCCACCATTGATCTCAATAACCTTGTCAGCAGCGGTTACATCTGCATCGGTGTCGATTTTTGTATATTCAACATTGAGCTCCTTCAAAAGTCGCTCTGATCTACGGCAATCTCCGCACCAATCAGCACCGTACATAGTGATTTGATCTTTAGACATTGATTGCTCCTTACATGAATTTGTCGAGGCCATGAGTTAGGCCTGGAGTGTTTACAATTTTGCGTACGCCAAGAATAACTCCTGGCATAAATCCTGCACGGTCTATTGAATCGTGACGAATCGTTAAGGTCTCCCCTAATCCGCCAAACAAAACCTCTTGGTGTGCAACCAAACCTCGCGCACGAACTGAATGAACAGGAATTCCAGCAACAACCGCCCCGCGGGCACCATCCAATGATGTAGTTGTTGCATCTGGCATTGCGCCAAGGCCCGCCTCTTTTCGCGCAGCTCCCATTAACTCTGCTGTTCGTGCAGCTGTGCCAGATGGAGCATCAACCTTGGCAGGATGGTGCAGTTCAATAACTTCAGCTGATTCAAAGTAACGTGCAGCCTTGGCGGCAAACTCCATCATCAATACCGCACCGATTGCGAAGTTTGGTGCGATGAGAACACCCACAGAAGGGTTAGCTGCAAGCCAGCCCTTTACCGTTTCTAACTTTGAGTCATCAAAACCAGTTGTTCCAACTACAACGTTGATTCCATTATCAATCAGAAACTCAAGATTTGCCATGACGCTATCTGGAGTCGTGAAATCGACAACCACATGTGCGGCAGATCCCTTGAGTTGTTCAAGTGAATCGCCCATATCGAGTGCTGCAACAAGTGCTAAACCTTCAGCCGCTTCAACAGCTTTGACAACCTCTGAACCCATTCGACCACGAGCACCTAAGACGGCAACATTGATCATTTACTTAACACCTTCTCAAACTTTGACTCAGATTTGAATGGACCTACAAGTGCAAGGGTAGGCGTTTTTGTTAAAAAGGCGCTAGCAATTTCCTTTATGTCTGTGGCATTTACGCGTGAGATCTCTTTGAGGATCTCATCAAAATCCATCACCTGTCCATAAACAATCTCATTTTTGCCAATTCTGCTCATGCGTGAGCCAGAGTCCTCTTGGCTAAGAACCAAGGAGCCACGAACCGCTCCCTTAGCTCGCTCAATCTCTTCATGTGACATTCCATTGTCGGCAACATCTGCCAAAACTTCGCGAATAATTTCTACGACTTCAATCGCCTTTGATGGATTACATCCTGCGTAGAAACCGATCTGTCCGCTACCGGCAAACTGCTGCGCGTAGGCGTATACAGAGTATGCAAGGCCGCGCTTTTCACGAATCTCTTGGAATAAACGTGATGACATTCCACCACCTAAAGCAGATGCCAAGATTCCCATTGCAAAGCGTCGATCATCAAGACGGGCAACGCCCTCCATGCCATAGAACATATGTGCTTGTTCCGTTGGACGAGAAATCAATCCGACCGATTGCTGAGGAGCTTTACGGACAGGTGTATTTGGACGAATTACAGGAGCGCCTTTTACATCCAGGAATCCATCCTGAGACAGGGCTGCTTCAACCATCGCCACAACTTTTTTGTGCTTAATATTTCCAGCCACAGCCACTACCAAGTCCTGTGGCAAGTACCGCTTTTTGTAATAATTAAAGACTGAATTACGGGACATATTGTTGATTGAATCAATTGTTCCCAAGATTGGTCTACCTAACGGAGTATCTCCGTAATAAGTTTCCGCGTAAAGATCATGCACTAAATCACTTGGATCATCATCGCGCATTGCTATTTCTTCCAGGACAACCTTGCGCTCTGCATCGACATCTAGTGCGGTAACGATTGAAGATGTGATTAAATCTGAAACTACATCGATCGCCATTGGCAGATCGGTATCAATTACACGCGCATAGAAGCAGGTGTACTCCTTGCTAGTAAATGCATTCATCTCGCCACCGACTGATTCGATGGAAGCGGAAATCTCTAGCGCGTTTCGGCGTTTAGTTCCTTTAAAGAGTAAGTGCTCTAGAAAGTGAGAAGCCCCAGCTACCGCCGGGGTTTCATCACGTGATCCAACATTTACCCAAATACCGATCGCGGCGCTGCGTACCGAAGGAACTTCTTCAGTAACGATACGCAGACCGCTAGGTAAAACTGAACGACGAACGCTCATTTATTCAGCTGAACCAGTTGTTCCATCTTCAAGTACTGGAACCAAAGAAAGCTTGCCCTTTGGATCGATCTCGCCGATTTCTACCTGGATCTTGTCGCCAACCTTCATAACCTCTTCAAGGTTTTCAATGCGCTTTCCACCATGCATCTTGCGAATCTGAGATACGTGGAGCAGGCCATCCTTACCTGGCATCAATGAGATGAATGCACCAAAAGCTGCAAGCTTCACGACTGTACCTAGGTAACGCTCGCCAACCTCTGGCATCTGTGGGTTTGCGATCGCATTAATCTGTGCGCGGGCAGCCTCAGCTGAAGGACCATCAGTTGCACCGATGTAGATAGTTCCATCATCTTCAATAGAAATATCTGCGCCTGTTTCATCCTGGATCTGGTTAATAATCTTGCCCTTAGGCCCGATAACCGCACCAATCTGATCAACTGGGATCTTTACAGAGATGATACGAGGAGCAAATTGACTCATCTCATCTGGAGCATCGATCGCTTCATTCATGACATCTAGAATCGCAAGACGCGCTTCCTTTGCCTGCAATAGCGCTCCTGCAAGAACAGATGCTGGAATTCCATCAAGCTTTGTATCTAGCTGTAACGCTGTAACAAAATCCTTGGTTCCGGCAACCTTGAAGTCCATATCTCCAAATGCATCTTCTGCACCCAAGATATCTGTCAAAGCAACGTATTCAACCTTGCCATCAACATCATCTGAGATAAGACCCATTGCGATACCTGCAACTGGTGCACGTAGTGGAACACCTGCGTTAAATAGTGCAAGTGTTGATGCACATACTGAACCCATAGATGTTGAACCATTTGAACCAAGTGCTTCAGAGACCTGACGGATTGCGTAAGGGAACTCTTCGCGAGATGGAAGTACTGGAATCAATGCACGCTCTGCAAGAGCTCCGTGGCCGATTTCGCGACGCTTAGGAGTACCAACACGGCCAACTTCACCAGTTGAATATGGCGGGAAGTTGTAGTTGTGCATGTAACGCTTGTGATTTTCAGGGTTCAAAGTATCGAGCTGCTGCTCCATCTTTAACATGTTCAGAGTTGTGATTCCGAGAATCTGTGTCTCTCCACGCTCGAAGATCGCTGAACCATGTACGCGAGGAATAACTTCTACCTCTGCAGATAAGGCACGGATATCGCGAAGACCGCGGCCATCGATGCGAATCTTGTCACGCAATACGCGCTGACGTACAAGCTTCTTTGTCAATGAACGGAACGCTGCTGGAACTTCCTTCTCGCGGCCTTCAAACTGCGCGCTTACAGTTTCTTTAGTAGCTGCACTGATTTCATCAATCTTTGTTTCACGCTCTTGCTTGCCAACAATTGTTAGCGCCTTTGCAAGATCATCCTTTGCAGCCTTTTCGACAGCAGCGAAAACATCATCCTGGTAATCCAAGAACACTGGGAACTCTGCAGTTGGCTTTGCGGCAACCTTTGCAAGCTTTGCCTGTGCATCACAGAGAATCTTGATAAATGGCTTTGCAGCATCTAGGCCTTGTGCAACAACCTCTTCTGTAGGAGTTGGTGCGCCACCCTTGATGAGCTCAATTGTGCGCTCAGTTGCTTCTGCTTCAACCATCATGATTGCAACATCATCATTGTTGACGCGACCTGCAACAACCATGTCAAAGACCGCGTTAGCAACCTGTGAGTGGTTAGGGAATGCAACCCACTGACCATCAATCAATGCAACGCGTACGCCACCGATTGGGCCTGAGAATGGAAGTCCTGCAAGTTGTGTAGACATTGATGCCGCGTTGATCGCGATAACGTCATACATATGATCTGGATCGAGTGCCATTACTGTCACCACGATCTGAACCTCATTACGAAGTCCCTTAACGAATGATGGACGCAAAGGGCGGTCGATCAAGCGGCAGGTAAGGATTGCATCCTCTGATGGACGACCTTCGCGACGGAAGAATGATCCTGGGATACGACCAACTGCATACATTTTTTCCTCAACGTCAACTGTTAAAGGAAAGAAATCAAATTGATCCTTAGGTGTCTTTGATGCGGTTGTTGCTGAGAAGATCATTGTTTGATCATCTAAGTAAACCGCTGCAGCTCCTGCTGCTTGGCGCGCTAGGCGTCCTGTTTCAAAACGAATCTCTCGTTTTCCGAATTTTCCGTTATCAATAACTGCAACGGCTGACTGAACCTCTTGACCCTCCATGGGTCCTCCTCTTTGTAGATTGAA
>JACCEA010494603.1_pt1 | contig 17247 bp, 15 predicted proteins | sample 7449851 | NCBI WGS metagenome assembly JACCEA01 (sample SAMN15323453, study PRJNA562643) | freshwater metagenome | isolation source: river surface water | place: USA:Blue River Watershed | collected 2017-08-18
TAAGACGTACAACACCAAGAAGAACACCGGGTAAAACTCTAAGACGTACAACACCAAGAAGAACACCGGGTAAAACTCTAAGACGTACAACACCAGGTAAAACACCAAGACGTACAACACCAGGTAAAACACCAAGACGTACAACATTAGGTAAAACACTTATAAGTACATTAAAAACATCTATAGAAGATGAAGAAGATGAAGAAGATGAAGAAGAGGAAGAAGAGGAAGAAGAGGAAGAAGAGGAAGAGGAAGAAGAAAAACTCGATAGAGCTGCATATATTACTCCGAGAATTATACGAAATACACCACAAAGAATTTAAAAGTAAAAATGAATTTATAAAAATATATAAATAATATTTTTATAAAGATGGTAGTTCAAACTCGACGTTGTAAAAAATCTAATAAAAGTATTATTTTTGAAAGTACAGATGATGATGATACTGATTATATTCCATCTAATGAAAGTGAATGTGAAGAAGAATATGAATCAACAGAATCCGAATCGTCTATAGAAGAAACTGAAATCGAAACAGAGGAAGACGACGACGAAGAAATTGAAGGTATTAATTTTGACCTAGCGTCAAAAATTATTAAACCACTTTTAAAAAATAAATATAAAATTTTCGATTCTAAAGATTTTAATAAATATTTACAAAAGGTAAGTGAATTGGATCCGGAGATTGAAACAATTTTAAATTCTCCAAATGTTAAAGATAAATATAAAATTCAATTGTGTGAATTATATTTAATTTTAATTGGTCAAGAAAATTTTTCAATGGAATGGATAGATATAAGAAATTTGTTAAAACAAGAAATCAAACGAATAGAAAGAAAAACATGTATTTTTGACAATGTCGATAAAGTTAATTTAGCAATGAAATTGTCTGAATTTAAATCAGCTAAAAAGGTTATGAATATTCCATTAAAAGAACAAATTATACTTTTAGATGCACCTATAGAAACAAAGAGTATTCTTTATAACAAATACAAGGAACTTCAAGAATATAATCACACCGATTCCGATGAATATACAAAAAACTATTCGTGGTTACAAAATGCTTTGCAAATTCCATTCAATAACATTAAAACTTTAAATACGGAAAATATTTGTTTATTTTTAAGCAATGTATATGAAAAATTAAATCAAGAATTTTATGGAATGCAAAAAGTCAAAGAACAAATTTTATTATATATTAATATGAAATTAACAAATCCAAATGCAAAAGGATATAATCTTGCGCTCTTGGGGGATAGGGGTGTTGGTAAATGTTTTGCGGTAAATACTCCCATTTTAATGTACGATGGTTCGATTAAAAATGTTCAAGATGTTCAATTGCACGATCAGTTAATTGGACCTAGTAATACCAAAGTATATGTGAAACAATTGATAACTAGTATGGATACAATGTATACTATACAACAACCATGGTCAGATAATTATAAAGTTTGTCATGGTCATTTATTGACATTACAATGTATAAAAAATATTCCCAAAATATATACCTATCTATACAATGTTAAATCTTATAAAGTAGGAGATGTTGTACATATTCCAGTCGAAACATTTTATTCATATAGTAAAAATCTTCAAAAAAAATTTTCATCTTTACAAGTACCAGTAGAATTTAATAATGGAATTGATATTGATATACCTTTTTATTTATTAGGAATGTGGTATGGTGGATGTGATCCAAATACGGTAGACTTTATAATCATGAAGAATGAAAATGTTTTCAACATATTTAAATTATATTGTAAAAAATATCATAGTTTGTTTAGTATTATTTATAAAACTGAAACATTAATGGATATATCATTAGAATCAAAACATTCTAATTCATTTAAAAATATACTTAAGGCGTTAAATTTGTGGGGTAGATACAAAATACCTTTGAATTTTAAACACATGACGTTCAATCAAAAATTACAATTTATTGCCGGATTTATCGATGTAAACGGTGTTGTAGAATATAATTTCAATATTATAACAAGTTTAGTGATGGGGGGTGATGAACAATATGTAAATGATTTAATATTTTTAATACGTTCAGTCGGATTATATTGTCAAAAACATGGTAAACATTCCATAAGAATTTTTGGTAAATCTGAAATATTACAACAAATACCTAGTATGATTTATACAGGAAAATACAATTCAGAATTATTTAAACATCATACCATTAGTATTGTCAAGGAACAGATTGAACAATATTATGGTTTTGAAGTTGAAGGTGACAGCGAACATTTATTTTTATTAGGGGATTGTACTGTAGTACACAATTGTTTTGGTGTGAATACAATGATTCGTTTATTCAATGGTAAAGTCAAACCTGTTCAATATATTCAACCTGGTGATATATTAATGGGAGATGATAATAAACAACGTATTGTCGATAGTACAACATCTGGAAATGAAATAATGTATGATGTTCATCAAGAATACGGTGATTTATATACAGTAAATGAATCCCATATTTTGTCATTATGTTTAGTAAAATCCCATTTGTTACCAAATGGGAAAACACGAGTATTTAGTATCAATGATGATAATATTATAACATTTACAGATATTGATACAACATCAAATGTTTCATCTGAATTGTTGTATATAGACATCACTGTTACCAAATATCTTGAATATAATGATGATATAAAACCATTTTTAATGGGTTATAAACGAGGATTTGAAATTGAACATTCTCAATTATCAAATAATCACATGTTTACAATAGGATTATTATATAATTATAAAAAATATATATATGTACCAAACACATATATATCATTGATTGATAAAATATCAATATCAAATTATTACAAAAAATGTAAATCCGAAACAAATTATACAATATATGAAAAAATTGTAGATAACTTGCATATTGATATTAATATACATGAAATACTTTTAACAACAAAAGAACGCCAACATCAGTTTTTAGCTGGATTGTTAATTAGTGCTATTATTGTTGACGATGATGATAATTTAATTATTAAACATTCGATGGATTATGAAAAAATTTATAACATTATTGGTGTTAAAAATAATCTTACTGTTGAAAATATTTCATCCTTATTTTACAATGTATTTAAATCATATCCAATTCTATATAATATTCGACTTGTAAGAAAAGACATTGGTAAATATTATGGTTTCACACTTTCTGACACTAGTCCTAATCGCAGATTTTTATTACATGATGGAACAGTAGTACATAATACTCATATTTCCAGAACTCTGGCAAATATTTTAGATTTTCCATTTGAACAAATATCAATGGGAAATGTAACAAATTCCGAAATTTTAACAGGTCATCAATCAACATATATAGGCAGTAAACCAGGTATTATTGCGAGTTCTTTGATGAAGATGAAATATAAAAATGGAATAATATTTTTAGATGAATTTGACAAGATTAAAAATGCCGAAATAAGTAATTCAATGTTACATATTGTAGATTCAACTCAAAATTCTACATTTTCCGACAATTATTTTGGACAAGAACTAAAAATTGATTTATCTAATATTTGGTTTGTTTTTGCTATGAATGAAATACCTGAATGTGGACCATTAAAAGATAGATTATTTATAATTCATATTGATGGATATAAACATAAAGATAAAATTGAAATTACTCGAAATTATTTATTAAAACGAGTATGTATCAATGTTGGGTTGAAAGAAACCGATGTTGTTATGGATAACGATGTAACATCATATTTTATAAACAAAATTACAATCGGAGAAAATAAAACAAATACAGGTGTTAGATATATTGAAAAGGCACTTACAGATTTTATAAATAAAATTGTATTTATTGTCAATACGGTATCAACTTTTGGTGATTTATCATTTTCAGTTCAAGAAAAATTAGAATATCCTGTTACAATTACTCATAAATTAATTGATAAAATTTTAGTACATGATAATGAACCCGTAGTTAACATGATGTACATCTAAATTTTTAATAAAACATTATTATTAAAAATTATTCTAATTGAAATTACATGGTTGTGGTCGTGATTCAAATAATAAACACAACATTTCCCATGTTCGTGTGCCTCGTATATCCCATTGTTCAACATAATCTGGATGTTTGACTTGTCCACCAACATTTGGTATACCTCCATAATTAATATTATCGAGTACATGTTTATAAATTTGATAAAGTAACGGCATGAATGGTTTTGGATTTTGAAGTAAACGACACATAATAGCGTCAGAATCGATAGTACGTTTATCAAAACGTTCAGTCAATGATTGATCTTCAATCATACGACGATTTACAAATTTAGTAATCATAGGACTACTGTAATTCGTGGGGTCTAATGGTTCAACATATGAATCATCACAAGCTGTACTGAAAAATCGCAATTCAGCAGCATTACGCAATAATGAATCACCTAAAAGGATTGATGTTTGACATTCACCAGATTTATATGTATTTGGTAAATATCTTTCTAAAGATTGATTATGTGTTCGATAATACAGTTCACAATTCTGGTTCCATTCTACACTGCATTGTTCCGCTAGGAATGCTTGACAATTTGGTGCAGATGGACCTAAATTATCAACAGGGCCTGGACCTTTTGCAAAACATTTATCAATTCCATCAAACATGCAAACATCATATCCATATTGAGTATTTACCAGTAAACAATCTCCAAATTTGCCTATAGTAGCATAATTCTTGCTCATTTATTATATTAAATTAAATATCTTATAAAAAATGAGTGTATGTGTGTATAGGCATTTAAAGAAATTAATAAAAAAATATGTAATAAATGTTGTTAAACAAACAATTATTACATATTTTAAAACAGCTTTTGAATCTCGAAATTGAAACATGTGGAGTAATTAAAATAGTAAATAACAAAGTATTATTAGAAATTCATACATCGGAATTTGATAAAGATAATGAATGCATTCACAACTATTATGCGCAACATATTTTTCATACACATGTTCAACATGGAAAATCATATCCAAGTGCTCAAGATATTGTAAAAGTTTTAAAAAACTCTAAAATTACAACAAGTTTAATAGCTACTCATTGGGGTATTTGGGAAATTTGTAGTGCAAAAAAACATGCATTTACGACGAGTGAACAAACTTATATTATACAAAGAATAGAAAAAATGCTATATCCTATTCACGAATATAAAAAATATGACGATAATGTTGAAAAATATATTCAAGACATTGAGAAAAAATACAAAGAATTTAATTTGCGTATAAAATTTACATCATGGTAAAAAATAAATGTTATCTTTACTTTTATTCATAATTTTCATTATATTTTTCCTAATATACATCAATGGTATTAAAAAATTATTATTATTTAAACCTAATCCACATTGTGGATATATAAAAATATTTATAGTTAGCAGTGACAATGTAAGTGACGATTACTGGTCAAAAGGTTGGGAAAAATTTTTAAATCCAAATATACCAATAATTTGGACAGATAAAATTAAAGAAGCTGATTATATTTTTGTTGTAAATGGTGTAAATGAAAAACATTCAGATTTCGTATCAAAAAATAAATCAAAAACAATTGTAGCACATATGGAACCATCTATGTCCCCTTTAAATGATGTCAAGGAGTATTTAGCAGTTTGGACACATGACATTGCTTTAAATAATATGGAATGGTATTATAGTATTCCATATGTAAAGATAAAAGAATTAATTCCATTCGAAACAAAAACCCATGATAAGATATTAACAGCAGTTGTATCAAGTTCATATACATGTCCAGGTCATATATTCCGTATTGATTTTTTAAAATATCTAGAAAATGAATGGTCGGATAAAATAACATTACACATTTATGGGAGAGGAAATAAATTTAATTTTAAAAATTACAAAGGAGAATTAAAAGAGAAATCTGATGCATTATTAACTTATAAATATCATTTTAATGCAGAAAGTAATTATCAAAAAAATTATATAACTGAAAAATTTTACGATCCAATTTTATGTGAAACATTTTTATTTTATGTAGGGGCTCCAAATGTTGAACAAGTATTTCCGAGTGATGCTTATATGATAATAAATCCAAATGATTTTCATAGTTCAGCGTTACAAATATATAATGCTATTCAATCTGATATTTGGAAACAAACTATTGACAATATTAGAAAATTAAAAGATTATGCATTAACTGAATATTCAATGACAAATCGAATATACAAAGTTATACAACACATTTAATTTACTTCGTCTAAACAAATTACTGAATCAAAAATACCTTGAATAGTTTGATGACCAACATAAATAATTGCTTGATTATTTGGATAACATTGTTGAATATGATTAATAACTTTTTGAGTTGTATTAATATCTAATGAATTGATAATTTCATCCAAAAGTAATAATGGTAATTTGAAAAATTCCGCAAAAGCTAAAACAATAGCCAATACAATTCTATCATATTCACCTCCAGATAAAATGGATAAATCTGGTACAACAACAGTATCAATACAATTTTTATCTTCATTTAAATAGAATGAAAATTGTATATCATTTTCAAAAAATCCATCAATGTATTTTTGAACGATAAAATTAATATTATTAAGTGTATGCATTGTTATATCTGAAATACTCTTTGTAAATAATTTGTGAAAGGTATATGTATCATTCCATACATCTTTACAAATTTTAAGTTGATTGAATTTACAATTATAATTGTAAATTTTGTTATATAATTCCAATTTTGTTGTAAAGTTATCAATTTGATTTTTCAAAGATTGATAAATTTCTACATTTTTCATTACTTGTACAACATCTTTGTTAATTTGTTTCATACGTGTTTTAAAATTGTTTAATTTTTCACTTAATTTTTTATACATTTCTTCATTTGTTTTATATTTTGTTTGATACGATTCGTATAAATTTACTGCATTTTTTTTGGTTAAAAATATATCTTTGGAAATTTTATTTTTAGGTGGTTTAGTTATATTTTTATAAGATGTTATGTTTTTTATCTCTTCGTTTAATTGTTTATAACGTTCATGCAATTTAATTTGTTCTTGTTTCGATTTATTCAGAACGTCCCATTCATCTTTAGTCAAAATTGGATAACTCAATTTACTATGTAAATTTCCCATTTCTTCTTTTAAGATGTTATATTTAGCAAATTTGATTTTCATCAATTCTAAATCCATTTTTAATTTTGAAATATTCAACACATCATTATTTCTTTCTTTTGCTATATTTATATATGAACCATATACATTTAGAAATACATTGCAGTTTGGACATTCAGTTTGATATAAAAATAAATTATTTACAGTAGTTAATAAATTTTGATATTTATCATTATCAAAATTCATTTTATCTATACGTGTTTTGACATCCATATACGATTCATATGTATCCATAACATGTTTCGACATTATAATTTTTTCTTCTAATTCATCTAAATCTAATAATTTACTTTTCAATTCAGTCAATTCCTTATATATATTTGAAATTTTGTTTTCTACTGTTGTTTTCAATTTTTCAAATGATGTATGTAGTACAATATTTTGTTCATATAATTCTATCACGTTTTTATTTTCTTTGTAATTATTTTCTTCATCATTTAAATAATTTTCAATAAATTTTTGCTGATTAGTTAACAATTCCAATTCTTTTTCATTGTCTTTTATATATATATTTAATTCGTTTTCAACAGCGCGTAAATTATTTAGTTCTGTGGCAACATTATTATACTGACGAATATTCATTTCTAAATTTTCAATTTCGCATTTAATTTGGTCAATATCGTTTAATGTAATAGATTTATCATATTCAATTTTCTCCATTTTATTCAATTCTGTTTCTACATGAATATATTTGAATTTGGCAATATCTATTTTTTCTTTTAATTTTTGTTTAATTGTATCAATATCCAAGTTATCAAATAAAAATTTTTCAAAAAATAACATTCTTTCTTTTGGAGTCATATTGATAAAATAAACATATGTTGATTTTTGTTTAACATAACCAATAGTTGAGAATAAATTAAAAATATTGTCAATAAACAATTGAGCTTTATCACCAGTTTCAATTTCATTATTACTCGTTATTGTTAAACTTTTAGGATTTAATGTTCTTTCAATTGTTAAATCATAAGATTTAAATTCCAAATAAATTATACCTTTTTTTTTATTCTTAGCGTTCCATTTATTTGTCATACCTAAACCAGTGATTGCATAATATATACAATTTAAAATACTTGATTTTCCAATGCCTGATATGCCACATAATAAAATGTGTTTATAATTAGATATATCAATGTCTATTGAAAAATCATCCCAAAAATTAATATTTTTAACACTCAATTTCATTTAATATTATTATTAAATGAAATTGTTCAATTTCATTTTTTATTTATTCATTTTATTTATTCGCATTGAATTCAGTTACCAACTTGTATACATAAAGTGAAGATTCCCTATTAATAAACTGAAGTACAACTTCAGGATTGATATAATTTTGAGAAGGTGACTGAAGGTACCATTCACGCAATTTCTTTGTAATCTTGTATTGAAGAGGTGTTACAGCTGCATATTGTTTCTTAAGAAATCGATTGATATATTGATTTGTAATGTAAATCGCAATTTTACTCAATGTATTTTCAAATTGGAAAAAATCATATGAAAAATATGGAAATAGTTCAATAATTTTTTCTCTGCTTGCGTCATTGCATCTCAGCTGTGCATATCGATACAACAAATTTGAACAATTATTACGAATCTCTTTATATTCTAAATATTTGGGGCACATAATTTTAAATATCTGTGTTTTATCGCCTAGTTGTGTAAATACAATAATACCTTGATGATGTTTATAAGACTGATTACCTACAAATTGAGTGATATCTGTTACATTTTTAACTGGAATTGTATGTGATACTTTAATATTTAAAAATGTATCATCATCGTCAGATAAGATCGGGATATAATTATGATTATTACCCTTTTCAAAAGTTCCCGTAAAATAGATTTTCGATTCGTTTTTAGATGGCGCATTACAAACAATACGATTCGTTTGGTCATTTCGAAGTAAAAACGTATAAATTAAATTTTTATCAAGCTTGTCAAAAAAATCTACATCAATATCAAAGTTTTCACCATAATTATCCATTAATGCTGAAATGAATAATATTTTGAAACTGTGTTTTGAACCCCATCGACTATTATCAGCATCCAATTTGCGATGTGTTGAAATATACCAAACCCCATTATGGTTAAAAACGCGCAAAAAACAACCTTCATGAGATAAAATCACCGTTGACTTTTGCCAATCAATTTCTTTGATATTGGGAATATATTCCAAATTCTCAACATCGTATTCAATTGTATGTAGACTCGTAGAACATACCACTTCTTTAGTATGTTTATCTATAACAATTCCTTTCAATTTCAAATTGGCATCGCCATAATCATAGTCATAATTAAAATGATATAGTTCCAAATCATCATTTTCATCAACTTTATCGTAGAGTTGTATATCCAAAGTCGTCATATTGTTATATTTAATATAACATCAATTACTTTTAAATTCATTTTTACATTTTTCACAATTATAATAAATGAATAATTTATTTATGATTTCGAACGAAAAAAGATTACAAACTTATTTTGGATATCCAACATTTATGACTTGTGCTAAGCCTATCATGGGTCGTCAAATGCCAGCTTTCGAATATGAAAGTGATGCTGAACGTTTTAGTGGTTGTCCATGCAGTTGTTCTAAACAATTTTCGCGTTGTAAACGCAATTATTATTCCCCATTCGAGTAAATTTTTAAAAAAAAAAATATATATTTCTTTTAAAAATTTAATTTTTCAATAGTTTATTAACATTTTCCATTTCATCTTGTAATATATTCATAGCTTGGCGAAATTCATTTTGACCAATCTTTTTATTATTTTCTAAATCAATTAATTTATTAATTTTTTCTTGAATTTGATTTTTTCGATGTAAAAGTGTTGTTGTTCTTTTATCCATCGGAGCTTGTTGATGTTCATATCCAGGTTCTTTACGTAAAAATTTATTATCATCAACATCAGAATCTGTTTCAACTGCAGAAGATTCTGAATCTGAATAAAAATTTATTTCTGGGATATTTCGTATTTTTAACTTGGATTTCATTTGCTTTTGTTCAAGATAGGTATTTATTTTTTTCAATTGTGTTTTATTAATTTTTTCCCACGAATCATATATTGATTCTGTTATATCTAATTTTGTTATAATATCATGTTTGGTTGTTCTATTCATATATTCTTTTAAAATTTTATCTCCTAGATTATCATCCATTTATATTGATAATTATACATGTTTTAAATTGATAATTATCGATAAAATCCACGATTATATATTTGTCTTTTTGTTTTTGTATTTGCAGTGATATTGGGAATATTTTTAATATTTAATTCGAAATATTCATTCATCAAATACTGAATTGGGATAAACATAAATTTATCAACTTCCTTGAGGGAAAAATTTGTTAAATTTTGTTTACTTGAACACCAAAATAAAGCCATGAAATCTTTATGCATTGTTATTATATCAATTTTCTTATTTTCAAATAATTGAATAAAACCAATTTGACAAAATGTATTCTCAACTAACTTATAAAAATCTTCTAATACTGTTTCCCCTAAACTATTTATTGTTTTTTTATTAACTAAACCATTTGATATATGTCCAAGATAACCTTCGTATAAAGAACATAAATATCCTTCTCCAGAGTCTTTAATCATTTCATTGTAATAATCGACAAGTATTGAATCAAAATTGACTAATGAAGGATGTGGAGCATAATCATCTTCTATAAATAGATAATATTCAAAATTTGGATATTCAAGTACACCTTGAATCCATTGGTCATATGAAGCATTCTTATTATCACCAACATAATCTAAATAAACAAGTTTAATATTTGTTTTTTCAAATAATTTTTCCCAAATATCTTTTTGATAATAATGTCGGTATCCTGAATTAACTTTTGGACACATTATAGTAATTTGAGATAAATATTTATTATCACCACTCATAACTAATGTATATAATATTTGGAGTTGAATTTGAAGTGTATATTCCAATTTATTTGCACTATATGTAGCTATAATATAATTCAACATTTTATTCGTACGTAATATTATTTAAATTTACAAAATGAAAAATTATATAATAATTATATTTTGTAAATTATGGGGAAACGTAAATTAACTAATGACGAAATCGACAGCATAATTAATTCATTTCAACCAAAAATAAAATTATGTGTGCCAAAACAAAGTATACTCGATATCAATTTACAAAAATTAAAAAATCAATTAGAAACTGTAGAAATTTATCCACAAATGTTATCGACATTTGTAGAAAAAATTAAAAAACAATTTTATACTACAAAAATTAGTCCAGGTGAAAATGTTGGTATTTTAGTTGCACAAAGTATTGGTGAAAAACAGACTCAAATGTCTATAGGTTATAATGAATATGTGTATATCAAGAAAAATGGTTTAGTTCAAAATGTTGAAATTGGCAAATTCATAGACCAGTATTTTATAGAATTCTCTAAACATGTTATTCGTCTTGATGAACATTCATGGATTCTACCTTTTCAACATCATGATGTTTATACTGCAAGTGTTGACAAATATGGTATCACAAGTTTCAAAAAAATTACACTATTATCACGACATTTACCAAATGGTGATTTATTTCAGTTTACTACTGCTGACAATAAAAAAGTATTAACTACTGGTTCTCATTCATTATTAACTCAAAATTCTATTAATAATGAAATTATTCCTATTAAAGCTGTTGATGTCACTATTGGTGTTAAATTGCCCGTCTTATATAGTTGGACAGATTTCTGTAAATTCAATAAAAAATTTGTATATACGGGTACAACACGTATGTTGGGAATTTATATGAGATGTGGAAATTTATCAGATAATAGTATTAAATTTAATATAAATTCTAAAACTGATTTGAAAGAAATAATCAATTATACTAATGTAAAATCTATACCTTATTTATATGATTATGTGGATAATACTATTAGCTTCACTGACCATGCTATTTTTAATTTTTTTACAACTTGCAATTCTATACCACTATATATCTTGTCTAAATGTAATTTAGATGATGTATATGATTTTATGATGGGTTTACTACCAAATTTACATGAATTAACTAAGTCAAAATTTAATATTAAATGTCTAAATCAAAAAATATCCAACGATCTTTGTTTATTATTTAATATTTGTTTACCAACTCTTGTATATACTTTGAAAATTAAAGATGGTTTATATCAAATTTGTATAACTACAGATTCGTTTAGAAAGGCACTTAAAAAACCATCTTTACTCGATTCATTAACATCACGTTTTAAAAAATATAAATTAGATATTCAAAATGATATAAAATGGATTGAAGTTGTAGATATTCAAAAAGTCACAGAGAAATCATATAATTATAAATTTGTATATGATTTCTCTGTTGATGATAACGAAACTTTTATGATATCAAATGGCATCTTTGTTCATAATACATTAAATACATTTCATACAGCTGGTTTAACTATCAATACTGTAGTCACTGGTGTACCACGTTTATTGGAACTTATGAATACGACAAAAGAACCAAAATCTAGTAGTTGTTCTATAAAAATATTTGCATCTGATAATATTCATTCTATATTTGATATTCGAAATTATATTGGGCCAAATTTACGTTGTCTTACTATTGCATCAATTACAAAAGATTATGATGTTGTTAAATTTAATGATATTAAACACTGTTGGTGGTTAAAAGATGTTATAAATGTATTACCCACAGATGATGTATTGCGTATTCAACTTTCTCATAAAGCTATATATGAAAATCGATGCAGTTTGGAACAAATCGTAGAAAAAATTAATGAAACATTTACAGACGTATATGCAGTTTCTTCCAGTTTAAATGATTGTATACTTGATGTTTTTATCACAAATAAAGATGATGTAGTTTTACCTAAAAAACAGGTATGTTATATCAATGATGAAAATAAATATCAAATATTTTTAGATGAAATTGTATATAAAAAATTTGAAAAATTCATCATTTACGGTATCGAAAAGATTAAAGACTTTTCAATCTTTTCCGTAACTCCTTATAAAGAATGGGTTATTAGTACTGATGGTAGTAATTTAAAAGGTTTAATGGAATGTGGACTCTTTGAACCTCATACTGTCATGTCTAATAATATGTGGGAAATTTATTATACGCTCGGTGTTGAAGCTACACGCGAATTTCTTATAGACGAGTTTATCAATGTCATTTCATCTGATGGTACCTTTATCAATAAATGTCACGTTCTTTTACTCGTCGATTTTATGACATTTAAAGGAGACATCTCGTCGATTTCTCGGTACTCTTTACGGTCTAAGAACAGTCCACTCAGTCGTAGTTCGTTTGAAGAGTCAATCGAAAACTTCCTTAAATCGGGTATTTTTAGTGAAGTTGACAATATGAAGAGTATTTCTTCAAATATTATGACCGGGAAACTAAGCTCAACAGGAACTGGAATTTGCGATTTACTTGTTGATACCGATATATATTTTCCTGAAGAAGATAGGGTTGCTTCAGCCTATGATTTTAAAAATACGTGGGGTTTACAACATAATGTTAACGATACTGTTCTCATGATGCCTACCATTTTTGAACACGAAAGTGATGAAGAATAAGTGTTATTAGTATTCAATAGCGTATTACGAGATTTATCGTAATATCGTCAATTTATTACCAATAATCAGGTAATAAATTAAATCATATTACGAGATTTATCGTAATATGATTTAAAGACTTGTTATATGACATAAAATGGATAATTATTTTGAAACCTTCAACAAGACATTTGCGATAGACCAATCAAAAATGATAAACGGAATTGAATTGACTATACGAAAAGATGATGGATATGTAAACATAAGTTCATTATGTTTAACCAATAAAAAACAATTTCAAAGTTGGTATAGAAATGAATCCGCAACAGAGTTTCTCAATGTTTTAACACAAGAAATGCAGTCTGAATTTGAACTTAAAAACTTACCAATTCCTAAATTGGTAGACATGTCAGCAGTTCGTAAGAATGGTACATTCGTCCATCCTTTAGTAGCTATTAAAATTGCCCAATGGATATCACCTAAATTTGATGTAGCTGTGACCAAATGGATATATCAGTTATTTTTAACAGGTAGTGTTGATATATCCAAACAATCAATGGCTGAATTAGAGGAAATACGAAAAGAAAAAATTCAGCTGGAACAAAATTATAAAAAAATACAAGTTAATCATGAGAAATTGAAACAGAAAAAAACACATCCAAAAGTTGAAAAAGGAATGTGTTTATACATTATTGGAATCGGAAATGAAAGTTATAAATTTGGAATCACTAGCGATTTAAACAATAGATTACAAGCATATCGAACATCGATACCTAATATTAAAATGGAACGTATTGTATATATTAAAGAAGCAAAACAAGTCGAGGATGCCATAAAATTTAAATTTGAAAATAATCACATACCATATAATAATCACGAAATATTTATGGGTGATTTACGAATTTTGACAGCATTTATAAATAAATATGTTGATACATTTGGTTTAGAATATACCGATGCTGTTGAAGAAGTTGCAAATATAAACCAATTTATGACCGATATTTCAAAACCAACAACTCATTTAACTACTATAGTATGCCAAGGTGATTATCATGCAACTGACGAAGAACGAGTATTGCCATTATCAGCGTTCAGCAAATATTGTTATTCAGCTAATGGATATCGTTCAAGATGCAAAGAGTGTGAAAATCAATCAACAAAAGATTATCAAAAAAGACTAAAAAAAGTTGATTATTCAACTATACCTCTAGATAAAACTCAAGTTTGTACAAAATGTCACAAAGAATTAAATTTATTCAATGATTTTCAGCGACATACTTCCCGGAAAACAGGTTTTGATTCTTTCTGTAAAGATTGTAGACGTTCTAGAGCTGCGATACAAAAACGATTGTGGAAAGAAACTAATAAATTGAAAAAAGATGGAATAATAACTATTCAAGAAAAAAAATCAAAATCAAGTAACATCAAAAAATTTGATTACACGATTATAGATGATAATCATACTTTAACATGTACATATTGTAAACAAATATTACCAGCACTTGCAAGTTTCTCAAAACGCGAGTATTCAAAAACTGGATTTCAATCAAGATGCAGAAAGTGTCAAAATCAAATCGCGCAAGAGAAAAAAAGAAAATCAAATTTATAAATGTTGTAATGACATTTATAAATTATTTTTTATTTTTATAGTATTTTAGTTCAATGACATCAAATTCTAATCGTGTTACTCGATAAGCTAAATTATATAACGTGTAGATTAAAAGTCCACCACCTGAATATAAAACTAGGGTATTATTGCGATTCATTTTATTTATTTCAAATACTAGTTTAATACAATTCATTTTTGTCATAAAAATAATTTATAAATGTCAACAACATTTATAAATTAGTATCGGATAACCCGTTTATTTTCCTATCCCATTCTTACCCAGCCACATTAAATCCCAAGTCCCTAGTTTATTTTTACCAGCCTCTACTGAATCCAATTTACCCAAACACATCAACATAGTTATTAGTACATTGCTGGTTTTATCTTTGTTATTGTCATCCATAAAAAAATAACTTTCTGTTTTCGGTCCACCTACACGACCATCAAATTCGTTGGGTGTCTTTGAGTATACTTTAAACGACACGTACTTATTTCCAGTAGGTTTGCCTGTCTTTATAACAACTTTCATTGTTGAAGGTATTGTAGGATTGAAATGTTGCCGAATGATACCATCAATTATCGATACGGCCGATATGTCGCTTACAAAAACATTGATTGTGTCGGTGGATTGGTAAGTTTGTGTTGCAACTCCTTTACCACCACGTACAAGCAACGCAATATTATCCTTGTCAAACTGTGTATACAAATCGTAACCAACTTTATTGATAGTTGACTGTTCAATAACAGAACCCAACATCGTAGTTAGTATAACTATAACTGTCACATTGTCAATCTTGGGATTTTTTCCCAATGCTACCCTTGACTTTGGGCCGATTATATCACCTTCTTTGGATGGCAATGATTCTACAAAAGATACATACACTTGTTCATTTGCAGGTGGTGAGCCTATTGTAAAAGTGTACTTTAAATTCGTATAGGGTGCAAATTCATTGGTAACTATGGCTTTCACTATTTTCATGACTTCGTTGGTTGATGCGTAAACATTAACATTGTCCCCAGCTTTGTATGCAAATGGTGCCTTAACTACTGCATAATGTGATAATGATGTAGCTTTGCGTTTTGTATTTCTCATCGTCATGTATATAATGAAAAGACACGTAAGAATAATAATACCCATAACAATGAGATACGTGTGTAGTTTCATTTTTCTATACATGTTTATTTATTATTAAAATTAAAATTTTATCCATCGTATTCTAAACGTGTAACTTGATAAGCTAAATCATATAACCGTCTTAATATAAAATTATTAATTTTTATTTACAATTCATTTTTATCAATTCTTTTTAGATTTTTTTGAATTTAATAGTGCTTCAAATTGCTCAAAGAGGTCATCAACATATTTTTTAGTAACTGCATCTGTATCGTTAATTGGTTCACCTAGATTTCTCATTACTTGGCCTTGCATATCTAATCCATTAGATACATCAAAAACACCAGATGGTCCTGGAGGTCCCATTGGTCCTTGAATACCGGGTGGACCTTCATAACCTTCTTCACCAGGTGGGCCTTGAGCACCTGGTTCACCTTGTTCACCTTTTGGTCCAGTTGGACCGACTTCCCCATTTGTCCCAGAAGGTCCTTTAAATAAATCTTGATATTGTGGATGTTCTAGAATAAGTTGAACAAATGCTTCCATATCATGCTGAAATGACGATTGAACTTGTTGAACTGGTGCAACTGACTGAATAGGTTGAACTGGTTGTTGTATATTATTAATATGATTTTGTTGTGTTGGTGCAGGTGGATTGTATTTAGGTTCTGTAGAGAGATTTGTTCCAACATTGATACTACGAATTTGACGAAACTGCATATCTTCAGTTGGAATACCACCTTTCTTATTAAAATTCAACATTTATACAAATTAGTACATTCTTTAAATTATTATAAATAAAATGAGAATGAAAA